>JGI24508J20089_1000003_pt1 | contig 133697 bp, 122 predicted proteins | sample LinPmetageLP24_FD_20089 | JGI IMG/M metagenome (IMG submission 20089)
TGATGATGATGATGATGATGATGATGATGATGATGATGATGATGATGATGATGATGATGATGATGATGATGATGATGATGATGATGATGATGATGGAACTTGGAGCTCACTCAGTGATTATTTCAGCGATGCTGGTACTGTGGACTCGCAGACGAAACAACCCTTGCGCGTAAATGCCCCTCAATCGAACCTCCAGAATCCCATTGCAGTTTATTCTACGTCTCCCACCGATTCCGACGCGACCAAGAAGCAAGAAGCAGCTTCCAGACTCCTCAAGTCATCCATTCAGCACGGGCTCCTCAAGATGCTGCAACTACGCACGGTCGCTTCCGATCCTACTCGTACTGTTCCACAAGCTCACGGCAACGCTGAGGAGGAGTTCAAGAAGATCGAAGAGGGGATTCTACAAGCTGTCGATGATTATCTCTTGATCCTTTGAGGGAAAGCATTTGGTCGGGTACCTGTCACTTGGCGCAAACTTCTGAGGATCAATGGAGGGACATAGGGTATGCAGACAAAGGCATTTTAGGAATGATCGCTATATCCTTCAGACAAGGACTCAATTGATCGGTAGCCACTTGGAAATACTTCAGACCAAACTCTGCCCATGGGAAGTATCTCAAAGAAACGCCTCTGTTCAATATCCATCGTATTTTTTTTTTCGCTTCAAATTGGTACAACTGGATGCGAAGGAAAATGAAAATCTCAGACAAGTATATTTTACGTGAATCCTGATATTTTGTCACGTTGGCTTTACGAAAGACGCGTATTGAATGGTGACAAGCTAGTCAATTCGAGAATATATCGCCAGGTGGCGTAAGTGCGATGTCGCTTGTTGACTTTGAAGCACCTCCACAACAAAAACATATCCCAGCCTCCCATTCTCCCGCTTCGCACTTTTCTCCGCAAACAAAACCACGGCCAAAAGAAGGTAAGTCGCACCTCAACCATAATCTTCCCCATCTCAGACACAAGAAGCTGATATTCCTTGGTAGGACATTCAAGATGTGCATAGGACGAATCGACCAGTACCACTGCGGCTGCTTCACCGGTCCCAAAATCTTCCGCTGCGAGGCCGCCCAAAAGGAAGAACACTGCGACGGTATCGGTCCCCTCATCACTGCCAACATCCTCAGCTTCTGCGACGACTGCAATGAGCGCCGCAAGAACAACACCATCGAGCTGAAGCGCATCATCGACGATTCCCGAGAGAGTGCGGATGGTAAGGCGGAGGCTAAGTTGGAGGCTATCAGAGCTGCTGAGCAAAAGGCTGCTATTGGTGAGATTGATATTCATACACCAGTGGGAGGATTTGATTGCGATCTTGATGGAATGATGGGAGATGGTGAGGAGGCTGGTGGTCACGCTGCCGGGGTGTCCACTGCTTCGGGTGGTGAGAAGGCCCGTTATCTCTCTGCCACTGATGGATCGCAGAAGGGGGTCGATGAGAAGACTGGTACTGAGTACAACGTCAACGAAGTCACCCACGGTGACCGCTTCCAGCCAACATGCTCCTCTGAACTCCGCAACTTCGCCGCCAAGGTTTTCTGTGGATGCTTCAAGAAGGCTTGACGGATACCTACTCAAGGTCGACGAATCATGTTGGAGGCATTCGTCTGGAGAATGGAGTTTAGGTCATCGGCAGGATCATATATGTGAAAGCTCAGAGGCAAAGCAATTGATGGATATGCAAAAAAACAAAAAAACAGATGTGTACCATGAACTTGAACTTCAGTGAGTTACCTGTGATTTTTCATAAAAGCTCTATCTATGTGGTGAAACCATAATCTGCTTCTCATACTCTCACCTAGATCTGGGACTCTCCAAAAGCCTGAAGTAAAAGTTCTGATCAAGTGACTTGGGTTGAGGCACTAGTCAGACCTTAGCGTTTTCGCCACCATTCATGTACTTGAATACAACCTCGTGAACCTCTCCTCCTGCTTCCCTCTTTAGATCAGAGAGACCTTGTAACTTGGTAAGTGCCACTCTATGTAGTACACTGAACGTGTTTCAAGTGCTAACTTGAACCTCTACAAAAGTCAAGATGTGCAAACTTGAGGTCCCGCTCCACCAGTGCAATTTGTGTTGAGAAATCTTGCAAGAATTGTGAGGTCAATGATAACAGCACACAGCCCAAGAACCAAACCCAATCCTCCGTCAGTAGCCATAGCGAGACCCAGGCGTCATCTCCGACTGTCAACATCACCACCCCCGGTGCCAATGATAAAAAAGCTGCAGCAACAAAAGTCATGACCACCATGATTCGAGATGTCTTTCAGCATTTGGAGAGTTATCTTATCGACTCACCCAACAACAAAACTGCTGTAAATCTGCCAGAGACATGGTCGCTGGAGAATTATCTGGACGTGTAGATGAAGCAGCCACCAAACGAATCATTGAGGGTTTATCAGAATATCATGATTTCATGGAGAATGTCAATGGTGATGTCAGCAAGCTGTTGGAAGCACAGGTTCTCGAAACTTGCATATTTGTGGTCTCTATGCTTTGAAAAGAAATCATGCGTTGGCTCTTATAATTAAAGTGCAAGGTTCTGGCGGATGGTGGACGTTGGGATGGACAGTGTGGCAGGGATTTATCACTACTGAATGCTCCTTCGAGCACTGAAAATGGCAAAACCACATAATAAACAAATTATGATGTTGATGTGTATGTGTATGTGAAGTCTTGAGACAGTCCAATTTTGAGTCCGTAGATCTCATCTCCCTATAAACATGTCCTCTCCCTGTCTTCATCCTTTCTTGACACTCCTTCCTTCCATAAGCCGTATTGTAGCCTTCAGAGCCTCAATTTCCAGATCCTTTATCGCGTTCTCCAACGTGACCTTCAAATGCTCTCTAACCTCTCTGCCCATTTTTCGGCCTACTTATTTCAGTCTTTTATCTCAGTCTTTAATGGAGTGTTGTTATATCGTGTTGTGGTATCGTTAGAAAGAAGCATGCAGTGTATGTCGACCTTTCGCGAACTAGCATAAATTATGGTTGCCATAGGGCAATTCGCGACTTTTGGAGGAGCCACAGACTGGCTTCCCAGGCCCAGATAGTTCCGGAGAACTGGATGCTCACTGGAGGTAGCCATGTGTGGAGACTTCAAGGGGCGTGGTGGTACTAGAAGCCGATGTTTGAGAGTCGCAGACCTTTTGAGGGGCAGGGAAAGTCGATGATCTCGCTTAAGTTGCACCACTTCGAGAAGTCAACAAACTGCCAACATGTCTAATAAACAGGACCACCTATGAGGAAAGTCATTAAGGACCCTTGAAGATGCAAACTGTGTCGATCATCTCATACAGCTTCCTGCAGTCCGTTAAATTGATATACCTATCCATTCTCTTTTGCGAGCAAAGATGAATTGCTGGTCTTGCACAAAAGCATTGTGGGCTACCAGCGCGTAAAGATTCACTTTGGTGGTGATTACTAAAGCATGAACTCAGCATGTAGAATATTCATAGCTTTTTGAAGCGGATGCAGTGTCTACAGATTTAGCTTGAATTCACCTTAGCAGTGTATCCTCTAGACAGGCACTGGGAAGGCTAAGACAAGGCTACAGAACCAGCCGTAGTGCACCGTCACCTTTGCCAATTGAAGACCACGCTAAACCCATTCCATCGCAAATTAGGCCTTCAATTTACTGACACAGACGTCCCATTCGCACATTTGACAACAAATTCAACGTTCGTGTTCTTCGAACCAAAGATCTTCTGTCTTACGCTAAGTGCATCATAAGACTCATCATATCAAATTAACGCTCTGCGGTCCTACTATAATTTCGGAGCTCTGCATTCCATCTTCAACATGAAGATTCAAACCATGTGGCTTTTCAAATGCGACCACTCGGCTTATCAATTGAGAGACGAGAATGGACGTCTGGTGGACCAAATTAACGATGCCGACGACCATGTCCAACCCGATGTCCTTGAGACCCCCTGCCCAAGTTGTTTTGAAGCTGAGCATAAAGCTACTGAGGCAAAGAGAAAGTCTGAGGAGAAGGAGAAGAATTCCTTGGCAGCCTATAAAGATCAGGCAGAGTTTATGAAGAAGCAGATCGAGGTAGCAAGAGCGAACGATGACTAAGAGTAAGCACCTCGTCATCGTCACATCGAACCCCCACTGACATATAGGCTAGGCTCGTACAAGGTCTCAGAAAGACACTCAATGCCTGCATCTCGACGTGGGCCGGCATAGTCAAGAAAAACGAAATCAAAACCCCACTTGAGCCTGCTTCTTCAAAGAGCGCCACGTTCGCCAAGCAGATTGACAACGCCCTCGAGAAATTGTTCTTACTGAGGGACGCACAGGAAGCCACGTTGGAACGGTTAGCTAGCAAGAAAACCAAGAAGGACAAAGCTGCCCGAGAGGAGTCCGAGGCGAAATGCGGCAAATGGGCTAGACTTCGCAATGATATGGCAAAAGTAGCCGCTGATTACGAGAAGGAGGTCAGATGGAAGTTGAAGGGGATTGGAGAAGGCATATGAGGAAACTTGAGCTGAGGCATTGGAGTTGATGAAGGAGACGTAGAGTCTTCCCGTTGTCTCTCTCAGAGATCTAGATGTGGATGGGTCGACTTGGTGGCGTGGAGGAGGATGGCAACCAGAGGGGAAATATTGGTGTCTATTAAACTCGACCACTGTAAGAGCCCCGAAAATCTTCGAGATGGAGGATGAGCGCTTGCATTACGTGGAGCACAAAATGCATCATGAGTTAGACCCTTAAATACATGCCAGGCATCAGGGCGTTTCAATCTTTCTGGAATTAAGTCTGGCAGGGAGCAGCTCTCTCATTGCTCGGAGTCAGCTGAGGACCTCTGAGACATCTTAGGGATCATCAGATCAAGGACCGCAGTCCTTTCAATCACGCCTTACCTGTGAAGTTTCCCGGTCTGTTGCAGCAGCTTTCAGCCAGAGCAGCGAGAGTAAGTTTAGATCGATTGAAACTTGGGCGTGTCCATTCAAATCGGGTATCTATCTTACGCCGTCTATGCCAGAACCTTGGAAGTATAGAGCCTCTCCGTCTGCACCAGAACCATCCGCGAACCCAATCCTATACCTACCATAACATACACATGCTGGATATCGAAAATGCGCCATCCATGCAACTATCTATTCAATTCTCTCATCTCTCTCTCCTAACAAAGGATCTACCTCTCCATCCTCCTCTAAAGTCTTTCCATGCTTTGTGTATATGAAGTAGTGTTGAATGATGAAAATGACATCGAAGAACACGCTGATATTGCCCAGGGCTAGCTTTACTGGGTTTCCGGTTATGCCCGCCCAGTCTCCTTGGAGATAGCTGTCGATTCCGAGTTGTAATACCGAGAGAATTCCGCCTACGAAATCGAAGAGGATGCCCTCGATCGACCAGCCAACTGTCGATTTATTGTTGTAGTTCGTGATAACTTGAGGGGTATATTTGACGAGTGTGATGAAGAGCTTAACATAGGAGACGGCGTATATCTGCATAGGTTATATTAGATACTGCTGTAGTACATGTGTAACATGCGATGTAACTTACCACGTCGATCCAGGCCCAACCGGTTTTCACATCCTCGTCGTGTCTAGCTGCGACAATAACAGCTACAACCGCAACCCCTACGATACTGCCAAAGAAAACGCCCAAGATCGGCTTGCTAGGCCTTGCCCCAGGGTCCCTTCTCGACCTCTTCTTGAACCCCCACAGGGTAGGTATGAACTGTGTCAGGAGCAATGCGCTCAAGACCACGGCATGCGCCGCAAAGGCCAGATCGTTGAATTTGACCGTCGGTTCCAGCCCATGATGTCTGATGCCATATTCCTCCCTTATCCTCGGCGAGTATAGAAAAGCAGCGTTCGATATGAAGTATGCGACGAAGCCTAGGATGTTGACAGTCGGGAAATCGATGGTACAACCACTAGTCGAGCTTCTGCGAAAGTTGAGGATCGGCTGCGGGTAAAAGGAAAGAGACCAGCAGGTAGTATAGATCCACCCGAAGGACCATGACAGGAGGGCGAGGAATGAGACTGCCATGTTTGGCAGCTTTGTTAGCGATTCATCTGGTATTTGAGGTTGAGAAATCAAGAATGGGATCTTGACATGAAGTCTAATTCGAGATCACGAGCGTGAAGCACGCGATATGAATTGAGGTTAGCGGCCCATGGGTTTGCTATCAACATCCCTGTAATCTCGATAGCAATATCTTGGCGATCTAATCAATCAACCTCACCCCATCGTGTCGCTCCATTCCTCCGGCCTACAAGCTTCTCTGGCTGGCAAATTATCTGGATCTCTTTACAAATTATTGAGATACTCTATCAGTCATCATGGCAGTGATGTCATTCACAGATCTCCCAGGAGAGATTCGCAATAAGATATACAATCATCTACTCATACTTCCTGCCCTTTCAACCCCTCGTCTCCTTGGTGATCCTCCACTATATCCACAGATCCTCTCTGTATGTCGACAGGTACACGCAGAAGCAAAGCGGATCTTCTACGGCTGCAATACCTTCCTTGCACATCCCAACCTGCTTGGAGAAATGCCTCGCCTTAGATTGTACTACGATACCATCCATTCTCGAAGCTTGATATCCTTGATCCAAAGGTTCCACATTCGCGTACGCCTTGACTGTGATCCGAATTTCTCGGCCGCAAAGGCTGCGGAATCGTTCACAGGTGTGGAGGAGCTGTCCATTGAGGTCTTCCAAGCACAATTTGGAAGCTCAGATTACGAAGTGCTGAAACTGTTTGAGGGCGTAAGAGGTGTGCGGCGAGTTAAGGTTTATGGAAGTGTGACGGCCTTTCCGGAATACGTGGAGTGGTTGCAGGACGCGATGAAGACTCCGGAAGGCGTGGAGGTTGAGGTGTTTGTTAAGGAGAAGGTGGGAGCTCAGGTGAGACCTCACGATATTTGGATCGTCAGTGAAATGCGGACGTGATGTATTCATAAGGCTAATTATTGTTTGTAGCATGGCGGCCGATGAAGTCTACTACGCATCAGCAGCAAACAATTGTGGAGTGCGCTGACTGCTCGAATGAAAACATTTGTCGTTACGGCACGGTGCAGCTGATCACTACTCCAGTGAAGCATGGTCAGAGAATGACTGCATAGCGGAGTATAAAGTGCGACTTTCCTGGAATCCGGCGAGCAAAAATGCAGCTGTGAATATATATATATGTCGATCGCTTAAGTCTCGCTTGAGAATGACGCGTCTTTTCACCGTCCTAATCGGGTCGGCAAGGCGATGCAGGAAGCATATTGAAGTTGCCATTATTCCCAAATTTATCGAATACGGGGTTGCCGAGTGGGAGGCCATGGACGTAGCTCGGATATTGCTGCGGAATGTCTAAACTTTCATGATCCGAGATACATCTCCTTTCGAAATACCAGACACTATCAATCAAGATGAAGACGCAGTCCAGTTCATCTCAGCCATGGATGACTATCCGGTGTTCGAGGTCAGCCTAACACTCTTGGCACAGGGTAATGATCCTGCGGAGAAATGCTTTGAAATGTTCGGTAATCTGGTCCGCTACTCCTAAGCCTTTGAAAAGACCCCTCGGTACAAGAAAGACATGGATAGAACCAAGGTCGGTGAGCGGTGTAACTTCGATCCAGACATCCTGGTAGTCCCGGAGGCAGAAACGGAGGGGTCGGGATGGTACATTACGAGTTCAACAAATCCTTTTAAGATGGTTTGTCAGCCTCATCCGGTAGAAGCTGGACTCCGTGATGCATGCTTTTGCAGCGATGACGAGGATATTTCGGACTTCAAAACTCACCGCGCAGCTGTCGTCCAGTATCTCAAGACGCAGTTTCAGCGCATTCAGGCGGCCGCCTCTCATATGTTGGAGTTCATTACGGAGGAGAAGACTAGTGGTGGCCTATTCGATTGCTACGACGCTCTGGACTACGACTTCTCCGAAGGCGGCATTTCAAAAATCGTCACTGAGATGGTCTTACTAGAGCAATACGATACTGTATTTGATCGCGACATGCCGTTACACATCAAAACCCACAAGCGCCAGCATCGTTCGGGATTCAAGAAGCTCTACGCACCCTATGGAATAGAGGTTGAGCTTCTGGATGACCTGAACTCAGCCATGGAGTCTCGCAGCATTGCCAAACTCGTCACACATTTCAAGATGGCAGTCGATCGCTTGGACAACCTCTTCCTTGAGATCCTCTGCACCAGACAAGAATTATTCAAGTGGGACATCCCAAATTCTGCACATCGTCAGTGTGACATCGATCCACAGTTTCATCGGAATACAGAAAGGATGTCAACGAACCTAATCTCACGCCCAATTTGTTCGAGGATTACGCACCTACTGAAGCAGGCGATTCTGACCATGATTCGGATGCTGCTGATGATGACGACCATGACGACTCCGAAAACACGGATTCCGAAGACGACAGTGGCTCAGATGATGCCGATGAGGCCGGTGATGACCGAGATCAAGTCGAAGACGAAGATGTCATTGAGGATAGTGCTAGTAAGGCAAGCTCTGAGCAACATGGCTTAGTGGGTGATAATGGTGATGGCGACGAAGTCAACGTGGATGATAGTGTGTCGGATAACGTCACACATGAGCAAGATCAAGTCCATGACGAGTCAGCGCCCCTAGCAAATTATGGCAGTCATGCTTCGGAGGCATATGCCGCTGGAGAAGAGTTTAATGATCTGCAAGTTAGCAATAACGATGGTGAGTCTCTTTCAAGTCACCAAGGAGACTCTGAAGACACCGGTCTGGAGAGTACTAGCAACAAGCTCCACCCATTTGCAGGCGCTTGGTCCTTTCTCCCTCTTTCCGCCTCGCAATCAGAGCCAAGTAGCGGCACAGGCGATGAGCTCGGTATGGCTGGTGACGCCATCTGAGTTGGATTCGACGACATGGACTGAGAATTGGAATATTGAGCAGAGCTTGGATTTTTATTTGTTTGCTGGCTGTATCATGTCCGGATCGGCCAGAATTTGATCAATTGCTTTCTGCATACGTGCATTCCTTCATCTTGGGTTGGGTAAAAGAAAAGCGGGCGTTTGCTTTGTCTCGCGAGACATGACATATTTGATTTTCTGTTCTTTCTACTTGCAGCAGCGGATACGATTCTATTGTGGCGTCACAATGGCTTGGGTGTTTGGTCATAGTGGATTTGGGACTCTACCAAGCTGTGCGACACTGTCATTCTCTGGAAGCAGCGCCAGAGTTTTCTGAACCCTCGCAACCTCCCATCGCCATAGGCTTTATGGCTGCTATGCTGCAGGGATTCTGTTATTAAAAGCAATGATTTTTTTCTTCTGAACAATCCGAATTCCTGTGTTTATGGAACATCATCGGTAAGTGATAACGTGATCTTCACATCTACTGCCGCAGTTGTATAATGTCCTGTTGGGCCGTTTTTGCGCCCTCTTTGGTGGGGCACGGGGTCGCTTAGTTTGTTTACTTTTGCTCAATTCACAACGTCGATTGCCATTAGGTTCCCGCCCTGATGGTAAGACTTCGATGAAATACGATCATATATATATCGATAATCAGTTGAAGAGTTAAAAAGCAGTTCTTGTTGATATAAAAGCACAGAGACTTTGAATTGACATTCACTCAAGAAGTTGTCGAGTACTTCACCCCTGCCAACAAAACTGGGGACATTGCTGGGAACATCGCCGCGCGACAAGGGTGAGGCACTAGCGCTCTTGAGGATTGGTTCTATGTTACTGCTGCAAAATCAGCGCCATCGCTTGCGTTCGTTCGGGTCATTATCTTTTTCCTAGTTCAGCGACAAAATTGCCTGAACGGGTCTAGCCGATCTCCACACGATGCTGCTTACGTTCGTGCATTTTCATGTATATATATCACGTCGCTACTCCGCGACCTGGATTTGGAACCGTAAATTTGACACTAAGAGTTCGAGGCATCCTCTTCCATTCCTTCGACATCCACATCAGCGTTCTCGACTAAATTGCAACAAGGAGGGTTGCAAAGCTCCACTATCGTCTAAAAGACGACTGACACTCTAACATCATAACGTCACATACCAGTAGCGGTATGCTACTCTTCCAGCCGCTTTATGAAACTCCTGCTAACATATCAGTCATGCAATCCACACCAGGAGACTTGTACGGTCCAGCACCGGATTACCCAATCACCACAACAACAAAGTCTACTACATCCTCAGAGGCTGCCCCAACCAGTAATACAGCCAGCGACGAGTCTTCCGGGGGTGTTCAGACACAAAATGCCGTTCCCACATCGACTACTTTACCCTCATGCCATGTCCTAAGAGTCTCCGATGGGGTAAACAAAGTTACCATCTCTGGAAATGTGGACATCAACACGCTGATCGCTCGGCTACAACAAGCTGCTGCGGTTTCGTCAACTGGAGAAAAATATATTATGGCTATCACAAGACTCATTACATTTCTTCCGAGGAATGAAGTCGCTTCCTTCGTCAACATTCCACTGGAACTTCATCATATGATCTTGGAGCTCATTCTCGTCAACCCAATCCTCGGTGATCAAAAATTTGCTGAGTCCGGTACTCATTATGGTCAAAATGCCAAATACGAACTTTCGCCAAATATTCTCCTTGTCAATAAGCAACTCAATAAGGAAGGCACTCCGTTCCTATATGCCAAGAACAAGTATCACGTGGCATGTCTCACGAGAGCTATCAGTTACGATACGGCTCCACGAAGTTTCACCATCTTATCAACGGTCACTCGATACGAGACACAAACGCCGGATAAAACCCCTCTTATTTGCGACATCAAAAGTCTTGGGAAAGTGCGAAGCTGGAAAGTCGTAGTCGGTCTTCGCGATACGTATCCCCAAAATCCAGTCAAGTCTCCATGGAGCTTATTCGAATTCTGCCGGGCCATCTGTCATACTCCACCCGAGTCTCTTGAGGTCAAACTGATTCCACGAAACATGGATACTGGGATACTCGGTAGCGGCTACCTCAACTTTGAGACTTTTGTCGAACCACTTCGTGTTTTGCGCAATGTCCCTAGTGTCTTCATCAACGACGCCCTGGCATCTGATGTACTTGATAATCTATCTGTCCAGAATTCTTATGCCTGATTTGGCATCTCATCTTAAAGACCAGCTGAAATCCGAACTCGTTGGCCTATGAGCAGCAACGAGCCTGTGGAGTATTGTCTCGAGATGTATCGCACACTTCTCAAATACGCGCAGACATTCGAGAGATACGAACCATATCGAGCTGGGATGGTATTGGAAAAGAGCGTGCGACAGCCTATGGCTCGAAGCCTGAATACGGATCCCATGTGCCTTGCTGTGGAAGATATCAACTTCGTAATCCTTTCAAAGACACTTTCACGCACCCAGTCGAGGAGGCATTGACGCGTGCAAAATTAGCAAGCGACATTGCAGACATAGAAGGTTTCAAGGAAGAACGTAAATTCATCGTGGAATACCTTGAACCACAGTTTCAGCGACTTCTTACAGCCGAGAGTCAGACCGTGGAGTTCATCAAATACGAAAAGCGACCAGACCGGCTTCTGGCTTCCGATGCTGATTTGCACCGCCATGCAAAGGACCACGTCCAAGCTATAGCAGAAGCGATTATTCTCGTCGACAATCTTGGTGCTGCGATGAAGAGAGATATGTCACGCGACATTGCTATCGAGATCCGTGCTTAGAGAAGCTTCTACGAGATAATCTACTCTGACACGTACGGTGGCACTGCGCTTGCAGATCTCCAGGCAGCTTTTGATGTGAACAACATTTTCTGGTATGTAAACACATTCAAATGGGCTGTGGAGTGTTTCGAAGAATACTGGTTCTCTATGCGCGAGGCAAGAATGAAACTATTCGAGTTCGATACGCTCAACCAGCTTGGTTGCGATATCGACACTGAAGTTGGACTATACACGGAGCCGGTCGACTGGACTGTGGATGAGCCAAATATCAGCGCTGAATTTGGGGTCCATGTCGATGCGGAGGACATTGAGCTGAGTGACTCTGATGAAGCCGGTGGATATTCCGACTCCGACCCAGACCATAATTCTGATGACGACTCCGACGGCGACTCCGATGTTGGCTCAGATGGTGATACCCATGGCCACCTGGATGAATATCCTGTTGATTATGAAGGGGAATCAATAAGCGAAGATCACGACCATGCTGAGGGTTGCCAGGTTTCTAGAGGGGTAGATGGGGATTCAGAATACGCTGAGCGACTGATGGGAGTGGAGGATGGTGCCAAAAATGTGGTGGCAGACGAGTAAGACAGCATTTTAGAGCTTTAGGAGCCGAAAAGATCATCGCAGTCTCCGATCCACCCCGTCTGAGGACACGTATAGAGTCTGATGGAGTTATTGGCGAGGCTAATTCCTTCATCAGGATCTTTCTGCACTTGGTCAGCAACGGGGTGCTTAGTGATATCAATCTAAGAGAATGGGGGAAGGAAAAGACCTTTCGTCGCAATTCTTAGGAATGAACAGTTTTGCTCTTTGAGCATGCCCAACCAGTTGAATGAATCATTTGACCTTCTCCAAAGAGTACCTTACTAACATCCATACCCTGCTTGCAAGCACATCTCCCTTCCCAGAAATCAAAACCCAGCTTCCAACCTTGAGATTTTGTCCCTCGGTCCCATACAGAAGGACCGCATCAATTTGGGTCTTCCCTTTACCTAGTGAGATTGCATCCCCTTCCACTCACCATGGCTCAAAATTCCTAGCTCCAGCGGTGGTAGCTCCTGATCACTCAACACCTGGATATCAAGAGCCGTGCAAATCCAGCCCCCATCGAAAAATCGGCAATCCCTCATTCGGTTTTGGCAGCTGTAACACCCGGTCGTCTAATATTGCCGCCTCTGAGCCAAGAAGCCGTGACCATCCCGTTGCAGACTCATTTTCAGATCAAATATTGCATGAAGCCTATCCTCACTTGATGAATTGGATGTGCTGGTATCTGTGACCGAATCCATGTCTGCAAATTTGACCTAGTCGCCACCGTCAGGAGACGTGTATTGGATATGGAGGACAGAATCCGGGATAGTTCTGCACGCGAACTGTCTGATGTGTTGAGGCAGGTCAGATTTCCAGTTACTGATAGCCTCCGCACCTTCTAACGGGTTATGTTCCTCGTCTTTGAAACTCGAAGAGTCCAGGATCATCGTCGGCAGAGCTGACGGGAATGCTTTGCATCGGGACGTATACAGTCAAAAATCGAGCATCAGTGCTACCTATGACTTGAACTTCTTTGTATGATCGTACCCTTGGTGGGGTCGGTGCGATATCTGTGCGAGATCAGGCGAAGAGTGGCGTTGATCGATGTGCAGGGGCCAACGACACATCGTCTTGTGATGCTGACTGGTCTGAAGTCGCCCATGCATTTCCTAGATTATCGTCGTAAAGCGTTCCAGAAACTTTGAGCTCACAAGTACCTGCCTCGAGGAGCGAGATAAGGGGAAGTGGGCTGAGCTGCTTCAGCGAGACATGCTTGGTGACCTCGTAGTCGTGTCAAAACGAAGATGCGAGATTGACACCGCCAAAGCTCCTAGAGTCTTAATTTAGATCCGACTCATTTGGGATTTTATCGATGCCGAACTAACGGTCAAGTGGAGCAGAGAGCTAGGAATTTAGGGGAATGATGCCGATTTCAGCAATATTACCTCGAAAAATTCTCAACAAGGCAATTGAGGATGCTGTGACCGGTTCTGCGAACTGACCTCGGATAAAGATCTTCTGCTGCCATGTCACATGACCCTGAATGCCTGGCGTCCGGCACTTGTTTGATCTGGAACTATTCATAAGGTAAGGGTGGTCGGTAGTTCTTCTGCTTCCTTGAACATTGCTGAGCTTCGATACAGAACATCAAGATTAAAGCATCCACATCAATTTCACAGTAAAGCTGAATCTTCCACCGGGCCTTAAAAATTGCTATATTGATTTTCGGGGAATTTTGGTGGTTACCCCTCAAGTAGCTCGCTTAATTACAGCACAACACAAACAAACAAAAAACAAACCAAGCGACCGAGCAAGCAAATTTAGAAGAGCGGAAATTTCCATCATATCCGAAAGACATATTTCGAACACCTCTTTCTGGTGAGCTCGACAAAAATCGGACAAAAATGCAAAAGAAAATCCCGAAGGAGAAAGAACAGCCCTGCCGGTTTAGGGGGGTTACTTTTTTCGCAGTCGATTTTGGTTGTTGCCCTCTGTCGCCTTCGATCCACGCTATGATCCTTACGATCTCCTCTACCATGAACACAGTTTGCCCTGACCGCTCGACCATAGAGGGTTGCCTGCAGCTGTTCATGTCTCGGAGTTTCTTATTTGGCTAGATGAAGCCGACAGCGATCGGTTGAGGATTCTGGGTGGGCTGTGGAAGCGAGGTGCTTCAATTAACATCTCAGATGGACAGCAGAATTGTGCGATTTGGATTTGATGCATAGTGTGGAAATTTCCTTGATGGTCTCTCGATTTGTCACACAGCACTGGTAGAGCTTGAGGGCAGGCGACTGAGGTGAGCCACCAGCACCCCGCGGAAGATTCCAAGGTAACGAGGATTATCTTAATAAAGCACTCGAGATATCTGACAACATCAGTTCACCTGGAATTCACCGAGGCTTGTACGGAGAGCATTTGTATACCGAACAATATTTCTCAATCTCACTCCACGACCCGGATGTCACCGCAGAAGCTTGATCACGCGTTACCAGCCATTGCCCTGGGTTTTAATATGCGGGTAGTGATTATTACCCTTCGACGAGTTTCCAATTTCACCTCGATGGAAAAATCCACCTGAAGATAAAGATCGTGGGAGTCGAAATGAGGCTCGCCGGTATGAAAACATCCTCTCTCCCTTTCTCGGTTGTCGAAAGCGAGGACAAAATCTACCAGGGTCCTGCATGAGATGAGTACCACACAAACCTGCTTCAAAACGGCCTAGTGAGGGGATACCACTCAACTTCAACGAGTTCATTGGTTGGTTGAACTCTGTAAACCAGGACACCAAAAAGAGGCGTCGGGTCTAGCCACACGGGACAGCAATTGCGCCAATCAGCCCATCCCGCCCAGAGTTTCAGCCCCAAAAATAGGCTGACAGCGGAACGAAGGATTGACCACGAGCTTTGGGGGCCGTTCCGTAGCGCGACGGGCATTACACAAAATTATTATGGCTTGCTTCTCCCCTTTCTTCTTCTCTTCTTTTGATTTTGCGTGTTGACGACAAATTTGATTGCTATCTAATGTTTATACGCCGGTATCCAGAGGAAGTAGGAGCTGTAATATGTCCTACCCCGCGACTGAAGGCTTGCAGCATATCGCACACGATCAACACTCAGGTCTCTACCAGGATGACCGCGCCGCTTACCTGAAAAATGGCGTGCAGGCGCATGATAAGCAAGTACTTGCATATTCGCAAGCACCCGAGTACTACGAACCGGTGAACGGACAATCACCGCAGAAAAGGATATGTGGCTTAAGCAAGAAGACATTTCTCATCGTACTTGGGGTTGTCTTGCTTGTTGTTGTGGCTGCTGCGGTGGGTGGAGGGGTTGGAGGTGCTCTGGCGTCGAAGGATAATAGCAAATTTGCGGAGTATGTTGCACCCAAGCCGGGCATGTCCTCTCAGATTCGAACAATGTTAATGCCTTGAGATTTTTGCTGACTCCACTGTCAAGTTCATCTGTTGCTCAGACTTCGGCTACCCCACTACCGGCCTCATCAACCTCCTCAGTCTCGGCGCAATCCACCTCACGCCAAACTTCATCGGCGCCAAGCTCATCTGTATCATCTACATCCGCCTCTTCCACAAGCACGACTTCGACGACTTCATCAACGTCGTCTGTTAGCACACCCACTACAACAGCTGCAGCCCTCGCAGCCCTCGGCTGTCCTTCCTCAAACGGCACGACATACACCCCCACAGGAAGCATTTCCAGCTTTCTGAAATATTGCCAGCAAGATCTACAATCTAGCGGTAGTGCTACAGTAGATATCAAATCGGAGATCCAAGCAACATTTGACGACTGTATAGATTCCTGTGCGGAATATACAGACAACTGGATCGTCGGTGGTAGAGCAGGAGTTGGACCTTGTGCCGGTGCTACGATGAATGCTCTTATTCCCGGGTGGCCTTACAATAATTTGCGATGCTTTTTGAAAGCTGAAAATGGAGGAGGACCGTTGGTCTTTTCAAGTCAGGTTTTGGAAAATGTTATGGCAAGCGCGATTTTGGTCACCTGAATGTCTTTTTTCCCCTGCGTGTTTGGCGATCTTTCATATACCCGGATTGAAATGTACCATGAGCGAAAACAAAAAGAGTTGTAATTTTAGCACGGCAATGGCGGATTTTTCAAATCGTTGTCACTCCTCTGCGCATGAATATCCAAGATTTGCAGTTGCTTGATTCAGTGCGAAAACTTCGATTTCCTCTCAGTGGCCTATTGACAATCAACGGCACTGTTTTCTTTACCCCGCGCTTCCCCGAATATTGCTTGAAGAGACTACTGAATTCGACAGTAGCAAACGGCCGACGTTATATTGTATAGACAGGGCAGGGAGCCGGCGAGTACGGGATTCTCTTGCCATAAGCTTGCCATTTTATCGAACATGGGTGTCGACGATGTCGATATTTCTGTTCTCGGTAGCCAATAGCCACACGGAGCAAGTAACTTTGAAGCCACACCGCCAAATGAGTCCCCAGGGATGGTAAGTACCAGCAATCAGACTCAGATATCATGCTGTTCAATGGGGACACCTGCAAAGTGCCGGAAGTCAGGGAGATTTGGAGTGGGGGTGAGCATCAGTTACCTAATGTGGCAAAGGATAATTTGGAAGTAGTGTAATTCGGGTCGCTGCCTCATTGAGAGTCATTGAGGATCCGAATGACGAGGATAAATAATCAAAAAGCATTGCCATGTGTGTGTTTACGTCAGCTACCGGACAGACAGGCCCTTTAAGCGGATGTGGACAATCAGATCAACAAACGCATGACAGCATGCTACTTCCTCAAGGATTCATATTCAATGAATATGGATACAACCAAGACAAGTTCAAAACCCGTTTAAGGTGTTCGTTCTCAACAATGCGATGATAAGTTGAATTCTTCTTGCGTGATTTGCCCGGGTTTTTCTCGTTTGCACGGAAACTCGCGTGATCACTTGGCAGGGCCTCGCCTCCGACGCTCTGATGTCCTGTTCATCGCTTGCTTTCTACGAGATACTATTTGGGTCCTACATTAATATTAGCTAAAGTTCTAAGCAGTCACATCCATAAGTATCATGATGATATCACTGACGGAATCTCGAATGGGTGGATTTACGGAGTAAGTGCGAGCTTCACGCCTTTCCCCACAGGTACGAGCTGACACCGGGGTACCGAAACGGTTACCGCTCTACCCTGCTCTGGCATTTTCCAAACATACACCTTGCAAACGGAGTCCGTCAGATAGAAGCCGCCTTTGTTGGAAGGGCGCCTTTCAATTCTGTAGGACCAATTGACCTTGCAATCCTTACTTGCTGTACAAGCGAAGGCAATAATAAGTCTGGCGGTATTTCCTCCTAAATGGATTTTTTTTTTTTTTTAATTTGATCGAACGTACCTAAGAAGCGTAGTTTACTTGCCGTCTAAGAGTCCTTGCGTCCCAGGTGTTTGGGACCATGCCCCTGCTAAGCGAGGCAGCCAATCTCGATAAGACTAGGACCAAGTCCAACAAATCGAGTTTATTCTGATACCAGCTTTCCGATCATCTTCCACGACGCGCCTTCCTCCTCAAACGACCCTTCGAACTTTTGTAAGGTGCGACGTGCTTTCCGCCAACACCATCCTTTCTCAACCACTTCGAAACCTCTCATATTGCCTGTCAGCCCGATTTCGGCATCTCAAGGTAGCAAGGATGTCTTACCACTGTGGCCCATGCGACCGTTAGTTATACGGATACCACGGATATCAGATGCACATGGACAACAGCGTCGCTCATCGAATTTCTCGATTGGAGTGTTCTTTCTGTGATCGAGACTTTCCTACCGAGCATTCCCTTCATCAGCACTCCTCCAATGCGACTGAACATCCGTACTGCATCCCGTGTAGGCGCATCTTCATGAATCAGAACAACCTGATGCAGGTGTGATGCCTGTTGACTGTTTTCGATTGCCGTTTTTAATTTCAGAATAGCATCAACACTCCAAGGTCCACCTATGAAGTGATATCCAAAGCCCATTTTGCAAGGCTGGTTTCGCAACCGCTTCTGGAGTTACCGCAAATCATCGAACCCCGCTGCGACTTTCGCTGAGCTGACTTGACACCTACAGATCCACCTCGAGTCTGGAACCTGCTCTCGGTCCGGCTTTGACCGACAGAAGATCAACAGCATGGTTCAGCGCATGGATAGGGACAATATCATCACTCGCCCCATGCTGACCATGCCCGCTTACGACAACGTCCAAACCATCGCAACTGAAGGCTCGTGGAACGGCCAAGCCTATGCGTGCTATCTTTGCAATCAACAATTTGCAACACTTCGCCCACTCAACTCGCACATCAGTAGTCCTTTCCATGAGCAACACATATACCGCTGTCCCGGCAGAGGTTGTGGTAGAGACTACAAGCTGTTGAGTGGGCTGATCTAGCATGTCGAGAGCGAGAGCTGTGGAGTTATGCGAGTCGTTCAGGTACAGCAACAGGCTGGGAATGGCATCGATAGTATGGTAGGCCGAATGACCGGTCAATAGATTAAGGAATTCTGGACTCGTGAGGAATTCAGGTGGCATTTGCTGGACTTTTTGCGTTTGTCGGAACAGACAGCAATGCGTGTTGTTGCTTTTGGCGCGTCATTGGTGTCGCAGGACTCGTGTGCCAGGTACTTGATCCTCGTGGGGATGAGGTTTTTTCTTTCCGTCAGGCTGGAACTTTAACGTTGTTCTTCCCATCCTGGTGGTCAGAGGACCATTTGATTCGGGTACAGTCGTTTGCTGTCTACTGGCCAGATGTCTAATCGCCTGCTTGGTTCCCTCTCGCCAAGCAGCACTTCGTGTACTTCGCTCTCATAGTTCATCTTCAACCGCACAGAACCACGGGTGATGTAATTATGCTGGTCCGGCTATTCACGAAACCATTCCGGACTCTTCACTTCGATCACGTGGTCTATTGAAGTGTCCAGGGGTACTAGCGGTCATCAACTGGCCGCACGGAAAACTCACATTCGAAAAGCCACGCAGATATGTAAAAATTCGCAAACACAGTTGAACCGAAATATCAAAATAGATAAAGGAAAGATGTGAGATAAGAAGCTCCGAAGGCCAGCTTGAAAGACGAAAGCTCCCTTGACAAATACTTCTCGCTTAGAAGTTTGGTGAAAGAGGCGATCTCGCTAGTGCTCGGCATTTACTCCATCCCCGCAAAGACTAGGAGAAACGGAGCAAAAATTGGGCTCAAATTATTGGGCGATCAAAAGTCTTATCGTATCATTCTAGAACCCATTGATTCTGGCGTGCTTGTACCCGATAGCATGAAATAAGCAGCAATACCACCTCAAATGTTGAGTGTGGTTCGGGAAGAAATTCGATATTTTTCATATTCGGGAATAAGCGAGCCCATTTGAAGGCATTCGAAGACCGCAATTATGTCGTCCAATCCCACACCAATCCTGTTTGACTATCGTAAGATTCTCCTAACAAAGGATCTTGTAGCTTCGGCCGCTAATTATCAACAGCCGCGTCACCCTACAGCCAGAAAGTCCATCTCTTCTGCGCCGCCGCAGGAATTACTATCAGAAGCTGCGAGCAAGCATTCGTACTTCCTCGTCCAACATTGCAAAATCTCGGCATCACTTACAGACGCATCCCTATCCTTGCCATTGGTAAAGACGTTTTTGTTGACAGCAGTCTGATCATCGATGTTCTGAACGGGTTTCACGGTGGCCTTCCGGCTGATCCCTCGGCAAAGGCATTCGAGGTCTTCTCGAATTCTCTGTTCCAAGTTGCGTTGAGGATTGCTCCACCGGCTCTTTTGGATCCGTCTTTTGTGAAGGACAGGAAGGACATTGTCCGTAAGTCTGCCCGCCAGAATATTTGGGACTGGAGTGTTAACTCCGATAGCCATCCTGGGAGCTAAAGATTATGCATCCTTCCGCCCAAGTGCTCTCGCTGATTTGAGGGCCTCGCTTGACGTTATCGAAAGGGAAGGTCTTGGTCGTGGGACAACTTTTATCAACGGCGAGGAGATTTCGTTGAGCGATGTTCAAGTGGCTTGGGTTGTTCGGTGGATTCTGGATGCTTTTGGGGTCAGTAAGGAGCCTGGGTTTGGAAAGGAAGACTTTCCGAAGGTCTATGCTTGGTAGGTCTAGACATCCTTCCCAAATGTAGTGATTCACTGACCTAAATATGTCATAGGCTGGGGAGGCTGCCAAGAAAACAGGCTGAGAAGATATCTGACGACCAGGCTGTGAAAAAATTCACGGGAGGAAATTATGCTGTGAATGAAAATTCTCAACTGGCACATGATCCTCTTGAGATTCCTATTGGAGAAAATTTTTCGGTTGAGACAACTGAGTACGTTTGTATGGGCTTCTGGTCTGAAATTGAGAGCTAATATGGATGTAGTTCTGACATGGGGTCGCATCCGCAGTACGGCAAGCTAGTCAGTCTGAGGGTCGATACAGTCACAGTCGAGCTCAAGAATACGCTGAGGGTACATTTTCCTCGGAGGGGTGTTCTTGTCAAGAAATCAGAATAAGGGTATCGGTAGCATCAACAGAACATTCACTTTGGGGAGGTCTGTCTATGCCTTGAGCAGTTAGTTATTGCTTGTGTACAGCTTCTTACATGAAATATATACGCAAATAAGCAACCGACAATTAGTGATTAGATGACTTCAGAAATCCATATAGACCTTTTTGGCACCTTTTACCCTCGCCGATGGCGCTCTCCCCATATCTAAAGCTAGGCGCGCGAGTGACAGTACTTCCATCCGTAGTTGCGTCAACGTGTGGTGTCCGTACCCTCCATACCACACAGATCGTAAAGGTTCGCAAGTCCATCCTGCAGTAGCTCTACTTAGCAGCAGGCAGTGTTGCGCTCACGACCTTCATTCCCTAGTTGAATGTGCTGGAGCTGCTAGAATTGCTGCAATTTGGTGGTAACGATATCCAATACTCTGGTGATTTTAGGCTGACGTGTAAACTGTAGCATTACTTGGTCATGTCAGGATAACGACAGCAAAGCAAGAGTCCGTCAACAATGACCAGTAGCAATCGATGACATGCACTTTGTGCGCCGATTGCCACGGACTCAATTAGTGCCGAGCATCAAAAGTTCCGGATGATGGAAAGTTTGCGTCAATTTTAGCGTCCGTAGCCTGCTCATCGTCAGTACGCATGATGAGAATTTGTTCAAGCTTGTGCCAGCTTGGCTTTCAGCCAAGGGTCATACCAGGATCAGTAGGCTGTGGTTCCGGACTAGGTTCTGGCTCGGATGCTGGCTTTGATGATGGGCAGAGAGGCTTGGATCCCGATTTGACGTCCACGGTGAAGATGGAACTCAATGGAGGGAGCTGAACAGATAGTGGCATTCTTAGATCTCCTCAGTCTTTCGAGATGGGCGCAAATGGATCGGTCAGAGATTATGGCTCCCGGTGAAGCAAAAAGGCAACAATGAGAACCGCAGGCATCATCGTGAGACTTTATACTCATCACCTGTTGCTGTAGAGCCGTATTAAGGACAACGCAGATGCGTCAAGCTCTTCAAGAGCCTCTTTGGACTTTTCAAAGGAGCTTGAATGCTCGCAGCGTGGTTTCATGCCTGACGCAGATGCGGCGCTTGATTCGCGTATCAGTGTACTTCGTTGCAATTTGCGCTGCAGACATGAATTGTTTACACACGCAATATCATTTACATACATTCTGCTATTCTTTGTATGGGATCTCTATAAAATGATCTATCCGCGAGTGCTCTCTTTCCAGGCAGGTACCGAAATTGTTGCTCGATATGGTCACACGCCTTGACGCCCGTAAATCTACCTTCCGTTGATGAAACCGCGTGAATTCTGTGGTAGGCCGCCAACCCATCCAATTTCTCGGGCTATCGCTTTCTGCGATACAACGCAGGTGCGTACCATTGTAAATAACTAATCATTGCTGCCATATCATAGGTCGAATGAGGAGATGCGCCACCAAAAGCCACGTATGCAACCCTATCGCTTGCTGGTCTGCTAGTGGTCAGATTTCAGCCCTTCATGCACATCAACCACGCAAATGCGCATCCTCACTTACGCAATTGCGTATTTCCGCACGCGCGACAAAATGCACGTTTTCATCACTGTCCCGACTTGGTTTTCGTTGGAATCTTACCAGAAAAGCAGTAAAAGGACAGCAGTTGCCACAAGTCTCTCACTTTTACATCCAGAGCCATGGATTAGCAGCACGTCAATCCGCATCGACCAAACCTCTCTCACCGAGTAGCCTCTTGGAATGGACCAAGTATCTCTTCATCACAGTTTCGATGGGTATCGGGACACAAAGTGTTCGAAGGTAGCGCCTTTGGACTCCGGTCGCCCTCTCAATCAGCAACATTCCCTGGATGATATTTGCCATAGCCAGGGGTACTTGAGCTCTAGGTCAAACACACCTTCTATGACAAGGGGCTCCTCTAGGTCAACCTCTTCATCCGTTGTTCTTTGCGAATTATGTGGACAATGGGGGTCACAATGCGGGTGCCAGAGCCAGAGCGATACAGACAGCGTGCGATTTCACTCATCAGATATTGAGTAAGTGATCTTCAGCAAATGGTTTAAATTCGCACCCAGAAATGTGCAACATTGGACATTTACTGATTTGCATGTTGAAGTCTGACCAAGTCGCCCACTGTCTCTTCTGTTGGATGGGGCCTTCAGAAAAGGACAGATCGAGATTGCAAAAGAATTACCTTCGAGATCTTATCGACAGTTCGGCAGTTCCTGGGGGGCCCAAAGGAATGAGTTTGATGTTCCCGCAATCACTTACACAGTCAGTATCAATTACAATGAGCCTCACAAGTACTGTGCCATATTTTACTAAATGATGATCAAGTGGCTATCGGGATCGGGATATGACCCCTTCAGAGAATGGATCTTCCATGGAACGGACAAGGAGTTTGCTCGCCAATGTCACCACAGAAGCAGACCTAGCAGACACCCAGCAGCATCAAATTGGGTTTCAAGAGGCTCCAAAACGTCCGAACAGTGATTCTGAGATGAGTGATTCCCAGGAGGAAGATGACGAAGACGACTCAGCAGACGAAGACAATGACTGGAGTGGACAAGACGATGGTCTAGAAGCAATTGTGTTGGATATATTGGGGTCAGATCTCGAGCTCGCAGCCTACTTGATTCCTTTCCTACATAGATCATGCTACTTGACTTTGAATGCAAGTGCGAAGAAGAAGATTTTCCCTTGGTGGAACAGTCTTACGAAAAGTACCCCCAGTGGAGAAGACACCAGCACAGGGCAGACTCCGTCATCGGTGGTTCAATCAAATGAGGCTGCCGGCGGTTCCAGGAAACGGCAGCGACGGTACGGATCAAACAGTCAGAACAGAGCGGCTGACGACGAGGAGGAAGAAGATGAAGAGGAGGAGGACGATGGCAACAATAATTCAAGAGGTCTGGGAGATCCTAACGGTAGCGGCAGGCCACGCCAGCTACCTCGTCTTGCTTGCCCGTTTTACAAGTTCGATCCAACAAAGTATTGCATTCAACGTGGCTCGACTGAGAGCTCCAAACGCCCCAGCTACCGCGTGTGAGGGGCCTGGATTCAAGAACATCCAACGTCTGAAGTAAGTCAAGAAGTAGAAGCCGCTCATGGCTTTGTTGACCGATATTAGGGAACATCTCAAGAGAGTACATTACCCCGTGCAGTGTAACAGGTGCTGGCACATTTTCCTCGATTCGGACAGAGCAGCTAGTGTCTTGGCTCTTGAAAGTCATCGCCAACTCCCTGACTCCTGTGAGCTGAGGGAGCCTACGATGAAAGAAGGAATCAGTGATGCTCAATGGGCTAGACTTGACAAGAAGAAAAGCGCGAAAAAGGACCAAGCAATCCATCGGGTCGAAAAATACTGGGAAATATGGGATGTCTTGTTTCCCCAAGTCCCACATCCGTCCAATCCTTGTAAGTCTCTTGATCGGGAGCGAGTGTGAAGACTATGAGTATTGATTTAGCAAGGGTACGAGGATAAGATAACTCGTCGACTTCCAGTGGCAGTCACTGGCGATGATGCCAAATTTGCTGAGTTCTTTGACCACATGTTGAACTTGAAAGTCCAACAGCAGCACATACGTTTCCCATCCGGGCTCGAGGCTGAGATGAGCGAGAAGGTGAAGAACCTCGCACAACAAGCTTTCTCACTTTTCACTGGTATCCATGGGATGGGTTCATCGTCCAACTCCAGCTCAAACAGAAGTTTACAACAACAATCTGTCGGCAGCTCCTATGAACTTGTTGATGCCAGATCAACGCAGGGACGGCACTCCTCTTCTGCATCACGGGCATCTGTACCAAGAAGCCAAGCATATTCAGCTGATATACAAAGTTCACCTGTGCCCCAATCCGTGCTTCTGAACAGCCGGAATCATAGGCACAGCATGCCACCTCCTTCATATATGAATATGCAACAGCAGCAACCACAGATATCACCGCATAACTTCATGCAGAACACTTTGGATATCGGGATGCAGAGCCAACATGCAGCTCACCAGGCGTTCCCAGTTGACATGGCAAACAGCATGGCCGCATTTGGAACGAACCAGTTCCAAGATAGCACCCTGACCTCGAACTCAGAGGAGTGGTATGGAGTTGACTTTGATTCTGGAGCTACCACTTTCAGTGGGAATAGCAATGCAGCTAGCTTTGCTGCTCTATCGAGTGGGCAAATGAACCAAACAATGATTTCCCCCCAGGACACTCAAAGCATGCCCCGATGGACCCAAATTCCAGCAGCTAGACGCCCACATTTCGATGGACAACCACAGTAACCAAAATCCGTTGAGCCCGTTACCCTTATGACCATTTACAGCTATGGTGCATCGTTATACTTCTCGTACGGAGTTTCTGATATAGGTTTTGTGTGTCATGCGGCAAACATCTCTCCTTTTTGGGTCGGTTAACACTCTAGCATCTATCAAGCAATGTGGTCTTTAAAAATAGGTGCGATAATGAATGCAATGCTATGATATCTCTCTGTATATCGTTGATGACGAAGTACTTTTTTCCTGGGGCTTATCTGTTCCGCAGCTAGTTTGGGGTTGTTTACATACTCATCGGCTAACCTCGTAACCAAGCTGTCAGAGGCTCTACTTTTCTCGCTTGAAGATTTCCAATATCCCCACGCTCCCACTCGCCATCGCAACATCCAGACTACTCCTTTGCTCACCATCTTCCAGCATAGGATCCAAGCCCCTTTCCATCAAATACCTAAAGATCCGTACATCCGCACCCTCCTTGCCATCCTTCTTGACCGCACTCTTGTGTTTCGCAAGAGCATGCAATATTCCCCTACCTTTATTATCTCTGACTGTTAGATCGGCACCCTTGGCTTCGAACATTTGCAGATGTTTCATACAGAAGCCAGAACTTGAGACGAGTTTGAAAATCGGCGTCTCTCCTGCATGGTTGGGGGTGTTGATCGAGATGCCAAGGGTGAGGAACTTGTTGAAGAGTGGCCCGGTAAGTGGACTTGGGTCAGAGTAGGCGGATGGCGCGGTGAATTGTCTTGCTAGGTGGTGAAGTGTAACGTTCCCGTCTGGGTCTGGTTCCAAGGGATCTGCACCATTGGCGAGGAGCGATTCGATGGCCCAGAGCTGACGATTGCGTAGTGCATGGTGGAGAGGCGTTTCTCCTTTGCTGTCCTTCTGAGCGACGAGAGAGCTTGCTTGAGGATGGGCGAGGAAGTGTTTGAGATCGGTGAGATGACTTGCACGCAAAGTATTATATCTTGAAGCACTCTTCAGGAGGTGGTGGAATACATTTCTCCCTTCGTTGTCGATGGCTGAAATATCTGCCCCTTCAGCGAGGAGGAGTTGCGCAGAACTTGGTTGAGCGACAAGCCACTCCAAGTCGTGATTACGCCAGTAATCTCCTGCAGTGGAGCATGCTGCCAGTAGGTAAGTCATTCCTTCGGGATTCCGAGCTTCGAGATTCAGATCTGGGATTGCTAGGAATGGCTCTATGATCCCTTCATTTTCGAAGAGATCGTGAAGAATTGAGTTTCCCTCGTCGTTGAAAGTCAGGAATGGATTTGCTCCACCTCCAAGTAGTTCTCGAATGATTGGTATCATGGTATCCTTTGATTTTGAACTATTGAAGGTGCTGCTTCCAGCATAATGGACAGGATATGACATCTCTGCAGTTGCTTTGGAGTTGAAAAATCTCCTCTGGTGCCGGAAAAAGCTGACCTAGAGAGGATTCATCAATATCATGCAAAGGTCCCAAAGCTTCAGGCACCCAAATAAATGTTAAGAAAACAATCTAAGTACTCATCTCGCAAAGCAACTCACATTTTCGTCTTCAGAACCGACGTCTTCCTCCTCTTCCTCGGGTGCTGGCCTGGCATTGAAATCAGAACCCAGCTCTCTCAATAGCTTGATAGTCTCAAGATCAAGAGCGGCAATGGCATCGAAGACAAACGGTTTCTTTCCAGCAGAGACATTTGCACCAGCCTTGAGCAGCTTCTGAATGACTGATGATTGGGATCCAGCTAGATTGAGGCAAGTCATACCTTCGCTGTCAAGTATGTTGGGATCCGCACCATGCTGAAGAAGGATCTCCATTGCGGTATCTTTCCAAATGCCGCTTACGGAGAGGTGAAGCGGAGTTCTACCATTGGTGTCTTGAAGATTGGGATTTGCTCCCTGGTCGAGAAGGTACTTCATGGCTTGAGACTGCCACCAATGTACTGTGGGGGCCAAGATATGAAGAGCTGTTCGTCCATCTTTACTTTCCTGGCTGTTGATGTCATTCAAAGGCAAGGCTTGAAGAACGTGCAAGTTGGGAAGGACTCTCTCGCATGCGATATGTAATAAGTATCTATTCAGAATGTCAGTAAAGTCTCTAGAAACATACTTGGGCTCGGTATAATGGACGCAGCCGTTCAGGGACCTGCCATCACAGGAGTATGCTGACCTCAACCTTCCCGGAAGATTAATATTGGTCTTCTCCGTCTCCAATATCCATTCAGCTGTCACTGCAGCTGCCTCTGATCGGAACTTGCTCAGTAATGATGCATAACCCCACTTCACAAGCATGGTCATACACGACTCCCCATTCCAATGGGGCATCAGCACATCTGCCCCGAGACGTGCGAATTCTTGTATACCACGTTCGTTTTCAGTTCGAAGCAGGGTGCGGAAGGTTTCGAAGTTGGGCTTCCCAAGTTCAACAACTCCGCTAAGAAGCTTTACAGACTCTTGGCATCTGAGAACAACGAACTGCTCAGCAAAGGTCTTCCAAGGAGTATGGTATATGAACGGCTCATCGTCCTCCTCGTCCAAGTCGTCAGATTCTGTAATTGTAATCGCCTTCTCTAAGCACTTCTCTTTCTTCGGGCTCATATTCACCAGACGCAGCAGCTCGTCCACCACAACCTCACAATCAGCATCTATCGCAGCTGTAAGTGGGTTGTTATAATTCGAGTTGCGTCTGAAACATGAAGCATGCATGAAAGAGATATCAGCTCCATTTTGAATGAGCAGCTTCATGATCTCCCGTACTCCGACTGTCTGGTGTTCTGATGTAATGTCCGATCCCAGTTTATATTTTGAACCCGACCATCGAGACGAGTCGTCCAGAGTTACATGAGTAGCACTGATGTATGGTTTTGGATCATATGGGTTTGCACCCTCTTGCCACCGAGCATTCTCCTCTCGAAACTGAACACACATGTCTAGCATAGATAGTCCTTTACCATCTCTGATATTAGGATTAGCTTTGCCCATCTCCAGCAAGATTGCAACACTCTCCAGACGGCCTGACCGGACAGCATAATGAAGAGCAGTTCTTCCGCCCCGATCTGGCAGATCAATCATTGGAGAGCGGCTAGGCTCCACGACTTCAACCTGAGACTTCGCGAGCACGTTATACAATTCGACCATCATGCCAACAATATTGCTCTCTCTATGTCGCGAGGCAATATGCAAGACGGATTGGCCATCCACGGTCAGAGCCATCGGGTCCGCGCCATGATCCAGTAGCTCTTTGACCTGGGTATCGCTCAGTGCTGCCGCAAAATGAATTGGTTGTACCCCTTTATAATCGGAAGCGTTGACATCAGCGTTGCACTTCGGACCAAGAAGGAACTCGAACGGGTCTGTTTTGTACGAATTTGGCCTCCCACACGATCGACGCATGCCAGCTGCAATATGGAAAGGAGTCTGGCCATAGTTGTTCAGTGATGTCGGCGAAACATCCAGCTCCAGAAGTGTTGTGAGAAGTTCTAACTGTGCTTTTTCGTGGTACGAAGGTTGCTGTCGAGCAACTTGGTGGAATAATGTATTTCCCGCGAAGTCTCTCGAGCTGGGATCTGCACCCAGATCAATAAGGATACGCAATAAATCCACACAATTGTCCTTCTCGCAGCAATAATGGAGAATTGTCCTCCCATCGAAATCGCGTGCGTCAATTCTGGCGGCAGCAGCGATCAGGCATTTGATATCAGCATGGCTGCTGTTGTTCAAAACTGCTCTTAGAAGAACACTCAGTCCGTCTGACGTTCTCGCCTCTAGATCCGCGTTTGCTGCAAGCAGTGAGGCGAGCAAATCACCCTGGCGCTCCCAGGATCTCATGACATGCAGGGCGGTCTCCCCCTTCTTATTCCGACAATTGGGGTCTGCCCCATTGGCTAACAGCGCTTTGACCTGAACCAATGAAGGGGAATGATTCTCAAGCGCAATTTGCAAAGCTGACACTCCTTGATCATCTTGAACGTTGCAGTCTGCGCCGTGTTTGATCAGGGCTAGCATTGTTTTGTCGTTGTAGTAATTGATGGAACAGAGAAGCGGGGTACGTCCATCCTTAGCTCTTCGAGCATTCACATCAGCGCCCTTCGCCACGAGGAGATCAATGGTACTCTCCAGTTCGTTGGTGGCTAGGTGTAAGACAGTGGTTCCTGTATCAGTTTTAGCGGATATGGAGATATCAGCACCATTCTCCAGAAGAAACTCGACAATTTCCGTGGGACAGAAATGGCCACTGTCAGAGTAGGTCGGGCTACCGTTGATTGCATGATGTAGAGCGGTAAGACCACATCCACTATATTCGTTAATCTGACAGCCGGCCGCCAAGAGGAGTCGAATGGCCTCGATAGTGTCTGTGATTGAATTTTTCAATCTTCCTCGACAACTTTGAGCAAATGCGTGTAGCGGTGTGTAGTCGTAATGTTTATCGACATCAATGTAGCACATGCCATGGTCTCCAAATACGTTGCTGGATTTGATACTAACATCTGCTCCAAGCTCAATAAGCTTTTTCAACGAAACGATGTCATGAGAATGAGCTGCCGCATGCATGGGGGTATTGCCTCTGAATCTGCCGTTCATGTCGACTTCTGAAGCACTAAGTATGACGAGCACATTCTCCGTTCTGCCATTGCTAATAGACCAGCCGAGTGCTTTGTTCAAGCCGTCTCCGTTGAGAAAAGGAAGTAATTCGCGGAGAGCTTCTGTGTGGCCATATTCGGAAGCTTGAATCATGATATAATTAATTCCTTGCTTTGTAGGGTCTGTTCGAGTGTACTTGGAATGATTGGGAGATTGAAATTTATGGATGCTTCAGGCAGTTTCTAAGATCAGGCGAAAAGAGATGAGTGATGAAAAACGAGGCTTACCATATTCAACTGCTGTCTCCCCTTGAGTGCTTTTCGAGTTTCCGCACCACCGACCAGGATATTCTCTAGTCTTGGGTGTAAAAGGATCGACACCTGCTTCTAGCAATGATTTTACAACAGCCCCGTGGTTCGCGGAAGCTGCGAGATGGAGAGGAGTCAGGCCAGCAACATCATCAATGTTGTTTGCTGCTCCACTCCGAAGAAGCACTTCCACCACTCCATGGTTTCCTGTTTCGGCTGCTCTATGAAGTGGCGTGCGAGACTCGGGATCGAGAGAGTTTAGATCTTGACCGATCTCAACTGCGTGTAAAGCATACTCTGCCAAGCCTTTCATAGCACATATGTGCAGGGGAGAGATCTGTTTTGAACGAACATGGACGTCTGTCTTGCCAATGTCAAGTTTCATCAAGCGGCGACAGGATGACAAGGCCTTGGAATTGGGCTCCATCAATCGATCCACTAGTTGAAATAATTCTTGGTCAAACTTTCCGTATATCGACACGTGGTAGTGCCAGTTGTTCAGCGCGTAGTCGAGGAACGGATGGGTCATCCGGGCCGAGGAGAGCTTGTCCTCAGCATCGTCATTATTATCCCAACCTGGAAGCCAATCAGAAAGCAGATAGTCGACACATAACTTCGCGATCGCCAAATGCGTCTCAGACAGGTCGACATGCGGGAAGTGGTGTCCGTTTGGCGACGATACGTTCCTCTCGGGGTTGATGAGATATTCCGTGAAAGAATGGTGTATGATGGACACGGTTTCATCTTCCAAGATTTCGAGGAGTGGCCCACAACCGTTCCTGATTATGCTTTTCGTATCCATTGATAACCCCAAGGGGGGGCTGAAGACACGATGGTGGGAAGTCTTCCTTACAAAATCTGCAACGTTCGAAAGCTCCAGCAGTCGCAAGGGTCGGGAAGAATGTGTCACACACTGCAAGATCAGCAGCTGTAAGTCTTGCGGGGTCTTGGATCGGCTAGAATGTTCATTCAGCATCCGGTTATACATGTCGCCTAGTCCCGACGGAAGCTTCTCAAGGAAATCGCAGATGCTTTGAAAGTCCGACTTCCCAGAAGCCAGGATCTCGTCCAGCATCAGACGAGCATATAGAAATAATCCTTGGGCTTTGCTACCAAGCTCCCTTTTGATTGCAGCTTTTGATTCTTCTGGCAAGTCTGTTGCTCTCAGCTTGGTATTGAGATAAGTCAAAATATCATGATCAACAAGTTGTGATCGTAGGACAAGTTGAATTGCTTCTGAGTGTGACAAGGCCTTTTCAATATACGGAAGAGGGCGACTCGTCATAAGAATCTTAATCCTGGAGGGGTATCTCTGACCCAATGAAGCAAGTTTTTGCATGAAAAGCTCGTTCCCAAAGTCCATCCTTCAAGAATGTTAGCGCCGAAAGAATTAAAACTCGAAGATCACGATCTCGGAATCTAAGACATCAATCGGAAGACAGGTTTTTGATCTGAGATCCGAGATCTTTCGTGAAAAGAGGCGGGAAAGACTACATACTCATCAAGGCCGTCAGCCACGCAGTAGGCGTGAGGAACATCTGACAAGGCCAAGACCACGAGTTCCCAAAGATTGTCGAAAGACACAGTGTTCAAGCTTCGTCCATCTTTGACAAGACTCTTGAGTTTTAATTGCAACATTGGAGAAAATCCAAGTAATTGAGAAAGCCAGGCTCGCACGAGAGACTGTGGTGTTCTATTGGCGGCGATGATTTGGCGAAAGAAGAAATGCAGGATCGGGACCTTAGAATCGTCCAGCAGTGAAGCTACATGAGCAGCAATGACCGATTTTCCGGACCCAGCGACACCTTTGATCCATAGCGAGCCATATTCTGGTGATTCGATCCACTTTCGATACTGTTCTGTCTCTTGTATCCATTTCCCGGTGCCGACGGTGTAGGAAGCTTTGTGCTTATTGAATTCGCTGGATTCTGAAGTGTAGTCCGTGGGATCGAGCCAATTCCGGATCTTGCTGATCTGTTCTAGAGACTGTGGTATTATTCCATGAGTATTGAAGTCCCCCAGATCCTGGTCGCCGAGGAGCACGAAATCCTGATCTTCGACGGTCATATTGTCGCGAAGAAACGTGTTTGAGGAACAGGCTCGAGTCTGTTGCTACGTGGTGCTTGGGGATGTCGTACACATGCGTAAAGCAGTCCAGCTTGTTGTATCTGTGACCAATCAGGGCACAGCGGAAGGAACGACGATGAATGGCACGAAAAGTAACTCAAGTATTTCAAGCAACCGACAAGCACACCATGAGCTAATGATAAAGATGAGGAGATTCTTCAGAAACATATATTGTATTTGCTTAGGAAAAAGACATGTCGGTCATGGCCAGACAGGCAGCAGCATGCCTGCAGGACTCACAGTTATTGTTGTTGGTTGTACTGTGCCACAGCGCTTGGAGCTTGGGATCAGGCACAGCCAATGCCAGATTTAGCGGGGTATCACGCGGATCTAACCTCATATACAGATGATGCAAAGCTGAACTGTCGACGTATCATACACCCTAAAGCTTGGAATGGTGTATCTTGAGGTTAATGGACTTGCTTAAAGTCTTCCTACCACTGCACCGAAGACCGACTGAAGAATGTCCATACCCAGACCACGATTCAAGGTGGAATAATCAAGGATACCAGACGCTATCAGAAAGAGACCGCCTCCACGGCAGTGGCCCCCGGAGGGCCAGCGGAGCGTCATCAACCTCCTCCGTTACATCTCACGTGACACTTTTCGGTCTGGTGATCATCATCGTGGAAAGTTCAAGTCTTTCTTTCAGTCACAAATTATCTTTCTCGGAATTGGCAATCTTATGTTACAGTCCGATATATGCTGCCTCTAAGCTCCTTAGTCACTGGAAGTTAAAAGGAGGTCTGGCTCAACTTAGTAATTGATGTCAGCAAGTTTGGCGAGTCAAGAAAGCTGGCAGGCTGTTTCACATCACCACTCTACCGAGAAACACCCGCCATTCAAGCTTTTTCATCTAAATCGAAACAAATTCCATCCATCATCCCAGACTCATCCTGTCATCCACGCGGCGACTTGCCACCGTCATCGATCAAGGCGTGGCGCCGCCTAGCCTTGCCCATCTCGAATATATTAATTGAGCCGCAATGGGATGAACATTGTGGAGTGCGTAGCTCTTGGGAGATCCGCTTTGAAGGGCTCGAAACAACCATTGCAAGGAATTTTCGTCGGGAAAGACCTTAACAGCCTCGTTGGCGCGCAGCATGCATTCAAAGATAGATTGTCATCCCACCAAGACCCCGCTTGAGTCCACGCACTTGGGAGAAGGCAAAACCAAACAAATTAGATAGGATGGGGCCTCCTCCTCCTCTCCGAGCCGAAACAAATCAATATGATGGGATTGGCTACTCGGAGCTTGACAAGCAATGAATAGATGAAGGAAGTCGTCAGAGCGATGTCGAACATTGAAAACAAGCAAGTCAGGGGTGTCTGGGCTTTATTGCTCTGCCTGCTACATAAACCTTTGCGTTTCTCTCTCTCTCTGGGTTGCTCTCCCTATCGTGAGATTTCTTTTCTACACTTCGTTCATTCAGTTTTACAGCCTCGACGGCATAGCTTGGCTAGTCCTTGCTTTCATTCATTTGATATTCTACCTCCTTGATTTATATCTTCTCTTCCGGAACACATTAGCCTCAAGCTCACACCTCTCACATTTAACAAAATTACCATTAACATGCGTTTCTCGTTTTCCCTGCTGGCATTTGCCGCCGGAGCATGGGCTCAACAGTCCTCATCGTCGGTGGACCCCAACACTGGTATCACATTCCAAGGAAAGACCGACACTACTGGGTTTTACTTTGGTATGGCTGTTCCAACGACAGTCGGATCTGATTTCATTGGACAGATGGTGAGCAGACTTTCTCAGCATATCGGAGGCGTTATCTGACGAGAACTAGGTTGTACCAATCACTACCGGTTATGGAGGTCTTACTCTCACTGGGTCAATGACAGGCAGTTTGCTTGTTGTCGCTTGGCCAAATGAGGGAAAGGTCATTTCGTCTTTCCGTGAGACCAGGTAAGCCACATGCAATCATAACAACGGTCCAAGATGTGCTGACGTGCTCGTAGCGGGTACACTTCCCCTGCAGTATATACCAATGCGTCTTTGTCGCTGTCACCCATTGCAAATGGTACCTTTGTCAACTCGACCCATATGAGTTACACTTTCCTTTGCGGTGGATGTATTATGGGCAATGCATTGACCTTCAGCGCTGCTACCGATACTATTGTCGTTGGCTGGGGTTTCTCCACAACAGCACCAACGAACCCATCCTCAGCAGATTCAGCAACATTCGTCTACCACGAGGCTGGGTTCGGAGCTTTCGGTCTTGCTCTGAATGAGGCAGGCTCTGCTGACTATGCCACATGGGCTGCCATGGCTACCGCGTCGTCTGGTTCTGGCAACTCAACCACAACCCCCGCAACTGGCGGATCTAACTCGACATGTACCACTACTACAAACGTTGCAAACTCCACTTATGATTACATCGTTGCTGGAGCAGGACCGGCTGGAATCATCGCTGCTCAACGTCTTGCTGAGACTGGAAAATCTGTTCTTCTCATCGAACGTGGCCAGGCTTCGACCTACGCCACTGGTGGCCGATCTACTGTGGCTTGGAACGATACCGTCACCCAATACGATGTCCCCTCGATGGCTTATTATCTGACAACTGCCTCTGATACTACCGAATACTGCACTGACACGGCCAATATGGCTGGCTGCTTGCTCGGTGGAGGAACCATGGTCAATGCTTTGATGTTTGTTCCACCTCAAGACGCAGATTTCAACGATAAGTGGCCAACGGGATGGAAGTGGAGTGAGGTTGGCGCTTCTGCTGCTAGACTCTACGAGCGTAACCCAGGAACGACTTTGGCCTCTGAGGATCAGCAACGTTATGACCAGAGTGTAAGTCATCTGGGTAGCATATTGGTGTTCACTGCTAACAAACACAGGCTTTCACTGTCTTTTCGTCATTTTTCAAGGCCATGGGATGGTCTCAAGTTGATGCCATCAAGGAGCCAAACCGTAAGACGGCAGTCTACAGCTACCCTCCATGGGATATCCAGGATGGTCTGCGTGCTGGACCAGTCAAGTCATACTTGCCACTCGCTAAGGCCCTTTCAAACTTCGAATTGACTCTTAACACCAAGGTGGTCCGTGTTGTTCGTTCGGGCTCTACTGCCACTGGTGTCGAAGTCGAGACCTCTACTGGAGCCCGTCAAATTATCAACTTGAAGACCGGTGGAAATGTCATCCTCGCATCCGGATCCATGTCCAGCCCACGTATTTTGTACAACAGCGGTATTGGTCCCTCCGACCAACTCACCACCGTCCAGTCCGGATCTGCATGTGTCACTCTTCCTGATGAAGCTGACTGGATCAACCTCCCTGTCGGACAGAATCTCAAGGATCATCCCATCTTCACGCTGACATTCAACACTTCCTCAGCTAACGCCTCAATGGTTGCTAAGGACTTCACCTCCCCATCCCAGACCAACATTGACCTGTTCGCTAAGCAATCTGGTCCTCTCGTTCAGTCAGGTCAACGTGTCAACTTCTGGACCTCCCTAAACACCACTACCGGTACCAAGTTCTTCCAGGGAACGTGCAACTCTCCCAGTGCTGGAACTGTCCGTATCAAGATGTATCTTACCCATGGAGCGACTTCAGTTGGTGCTCTCGGAATCAACGCTCAAGGAGCAACTGTTTTCACCACTGACCCATGGATGAATACTGAGGACGATCAGACTGCCACTGCTACAATGATCGACCAAATCCTCAACGCCGCCAAGAACAGCACTATCCTCACACCAAGTGATAGCAGTCTCACTGGTGCATCTATGATCACAGCCAAGAGTTACGTTCAAGGCTCTCACTTTGTCGGAACTACAATCATGGGTGAGACAAATGATGGCACCGCTGTCGTCGACACCAACGCCAAGGTCTTCGGAACCGATAACATCTTTGTTGTCGATGCTTCCATCCACCCCGATCTGCCAACCGGAAATACACAAGCTATTGTCATGGTTGTTGCTGAGCATGCTGCGGCCAAAATCATTGCTCTTGGTGCTTCGAGCGCCTCGAACTCGACAACCACTCCTACCTCCTCTGGAGCACCATTTGCGAACACAACCGTTCCCCAAACTGGTGCTGTGATGCCATCAGCTTCGGTTTCGGCTGTCGCTACACCTGTCCCAGTCGCCGATGATGACGATTGTTGATAGATGGTTCATGTATATTGTTTCCTGTTCACCTTTCTTGTATATATATAAACTTCACATAAATTCACGAATCAAGGCTTCAAGCCCATTACCAGTCACCCGTTTCACCTGTACAGAATTTTACGCGTGCAATGACTTTCTGAGCTTAGATTACTACAATTATTACTTCCTCCTAGAACTCAGTCCTCCTCTTTCCGTAAGTACTCGATATCTCTTCTCTTTACCCAGATGCTCCTGTATTGTCACTACGTCTATGCTAGGGTCATGGCGGGGTAAGTCAGGCTCTTGGCAAGTTTGGGGTATTCTACAAAAAACGTAACCGGTTGTCCCTACAAACATGCCGTATAGCTAAAATGAAGCTATTCACGTACAAGATTCCGAAGAATTTTTTGGCACTTCAACGGACAACAACGGAGCGCGGGAGCTTATCGGCACGATTGCGCTAGTAACTCGCACTTACCCCTTTGTGGTACGCTAGCGCCTCACCATGGAAGTACCCCTCCATGCGTCTCAATTGCATCATCTTTTTGTTTCTCAAACGCCAACAGTCAATTTACAGTCTTCTTCAAAAGATTCAATCTTAGGAACAACTCCTTCACCACCCTTGAATCAAGAATATCTCATCCAACCAGCTCCAATGGCAGCACCTTCATCGGCCCCACCCACAGACGGTGAGCTGTCAAAGGTAGACGAGAAGACAGACGTCAGCGCCGAATATGGTATCCCAGAACCCGAACCTTTCATCTCCTTCAATGCCCTCAAAGACCGTATAAGACACCATTATGAGCTTGCCTCGGACTACTACTATTCTCTTTGGTAGCTCATCTTCTTATCATCTACTCCAGTCACGAGCTAAAGTTCGACAGGGGTGAACACATCCATCACGGCTACTTCCTTACACCATCCGATACCAAAGAAAGAGCCCAAGTCCAGCTGATCGAACTCCTGCTTGAGAAGTCAGGACTACCAGCCGGAAGTTCCGTTCTTGATGTGGGATGTGGTATTGGTGGAACCTCACGTCATCTCGCCAAAGTTCATGGCTGCAATGTCGTCGGTGTGACGATTAGTGGACGACAAGTTGAAATCGCTCGAAAGCTGACGCTAGAAGCTGCTGGTGAGAAAGCCGATACACCTGATGCAGGTACTCCAAGGAAATTAGGCGACGGTTCTGTCCGCTTCATTGAGCTTGATGCAGAGAAGATGGGGGAGTTCTTCAATGCGGAACCGAATGTTGCGAAATTCGATTGTGTTTGGATCTCAGAAGCCATGAGCCACTTGCCAAATAAGGAGCTGTTCTTTAAAAATGCAGCGCTGCTGCTCACTCCGGGAGGAAAGCTGGTAGTTGCGGATTGGTTCAAAGATGAGAACTTGACTGAAGCTCAGTTCAAGGCTGATATCTCCCCTATTGAAGGTCGTCCATCCAAGTAACAGACTTCAAATTTGCACGCTGACATGATTAAGATGGCATGCTCCTTCCACCTCTCTGCACCCAGGCCGATTATGTCCGCTTAGCAAACGGAGCTGGCCTTCATAATTTCGCTGAGCCATTCGACATCAGTAGACAAGTCTCCAAGACCTGGTAAGTTTTGAAATAATTTCCAGGCTGAACAGTCGTAATAATTTATGTAGGGACATTTCATGGGCTCTCATCCAAAACCCCGCACTTTGGGCTTTTGCCGTCGCACAGGGTCGAGATGGGCTCGCCTTCATGCAAGCTTTCCGGGCAATGAGACGAGGGTTCGCCAACGGAACATTCAGATACGCTGTGATGGCTTTCCAGAAATGAGATGGTGGTATGTTGAATAGTAAATTGCCAGAGAGACGGTGAAAAGCCATATCGTATAGCACGTGATGCCAACTTTGGAAGTTCCAAATTACTTATTTCACAGACAGTGCAGCAGCAGAGCTACTCCATGATCTCATTTCTCATTTCTCATTTCAAAGTTTAGTGGTGCTCAAGGCTGTGCTGTTGCAGTGTTCGAGATCTCGCGGCAAGAGCTCCACATGCTCGGGCTTGATGCTCCAAAATCAAGCGACCCAGTCAGACAGTTCAGCAGATGATCAGGCAAAACAAGATAATTCAGGTCACTTGAATCTGTGTTTAGATGCTTGACAACTCTATGAATAGAACCTACTTCTCGTCTTACATTAAAGTATAGTATCTACCAAGCTTCACCACAACACACACTCTACACAAACTGATTTCCCGAATACCCATTCACAACCCCCACATTCCATCCCTAACATTATAAGTCCTCGTCTCCAAACTACTATACGCGTATGTAACACACTCCCACTGCTTCATACCCAGATTATAATGCAGATCAAAATTTCCTCTGTACCACCTCAACATGATGAAGTCGGCACACGCAGCAATAGCAGCACAATCATTTCCAGTATCTGGAATCATGCGAGAAACCGGGGCTGAATTAGCGGAGCCATGGTTGATGGACTGCTCTTTTACGCCGTGGCCGACGAAGTCTTAACACGGCACCGTAAGTATGAACGCTAGAAAAGAAAATGTCATTGTACTGATTCCTATGGTAGCCACTGTTCCGTATGCCAGATAGACTCGCGGTTCTGAAGAAACTGCAAAAGGAACTTGGAGAGCAGCCGAGCAATATGTGCGAGTAAACGGGATGACAATACAGATCCTGTCTAGAAACACAAACTCCGCTGAACACTTCTAATTTCCAACAGCAGCATTAGCATATCGTCAGATACTATGGGAATGCTGCACAATAATCTCCATCTCACATGATTTGCTTGGCACCCGAATACACACCTCACAATTCTGCATTTCATTCTCGGCCCAGACCACAATAGTCCATCATCTGTGATGCTCACCGACGGGTAACTTTTGCTAACCTCAACCAACATGTTCAATTAAGTGTACTTCGAACTACAAACACCATCATGATTACTTTTCTGGTCCGACAGTCAACAAGCGGTCAGGAGACTCTCAAATCTTTAGCAAGAAAGACGATTCTAGAAATAAGCAAGCCGACTATACCAGCCCAAGCTAGATGAAAACGAGTAGAGAACCAGCAGAAAGTATATTCACACCGTATCCAACAAACAAAAGATTCTAGAACTCAATAACCCCACTTCCCCACGCGAAAACACACTTCATGCAAATTACAAGCTTGAGCTTGCGATCAATATTTCCTTTCCCATGTATCTCACTTACTCGCGTGCAGTGACACTAAGAAAGCAGCAACACTACTGCCCGCATCAAGCGAACCAGAATTGCTTGTTTCCATCACGACTATGCACGCCAAGACCCAAGTACCAAGTTACTACCAACCATCACAGCTTGTGATCGCGGGCATAACTAAGTTCGGTTTTTCAAGGATTAATAAACTTTCCGAGTGCTGGCAAGCTCTAGGCCAGCGGCAAGTAGGTAGCTTTTGAAGTACTGTAAGGTTTTAGGTTGTGGTGAGGAAAAGTGAGGCGAGAGGAGATGTTTGGGCAACGCAGCTGTGCAAGCGAGGTCGATTGATTGCGGGGATGCAATATTGACTTTTGGGATCGCCGTAGATGGGAAGTTTATTTTTTGGGGGGTAAGTATAAAGCCCCACAGACCGCTCCTCTATTTCCTGGTATCGTTGTCCACTCTGGATATTTGACTACCTGCTTGTATTCCTCCAAGGATTTGTTAAGTAATTCTGAGCATATTCGTGCCTCAGATCTCCCGAAATGGCAACTCGTCGAGATCCAGAGAAGTTCGGCGTCGATACCGATGTCCATCTAGCGTCACCCGGAAAGGGCGATAATATCGTACATGAAACGGAATCCTCGCCAGGGAGAAGTCTGTTTAATGGAACAATCAAGTTGACGACAACCAAGGGTCGGAAGCAGAAAGTCGTGCTCATTCCTCAGCCAACAGTTGATCCAAGAGGTACGCTTACCTACCAGTCGGTACCATAATCAAATCGACGGGTATTGACATATATGCTCCATAGATCCATTGAACATCGCAAAATGGCAGAAACTCCTCATGCTTGGCCTCATTACATTCTGTACGTTCCCACGCTCCAGTCTCGCCATCCAAAGTACACTCATTAATATCGATTTGAAGACTCTATCACCGGTCTCTGCGCCATCAACTCCCTCGGCGCTCTTCTCGTCTTCTTCATCCCGGACTACACCGCTGAAGGCATCTCCATGCAACGCATTTCCGGACTTATCACCTACCCGTCCCTCCTCGTCGGTCTCGGTAACATCGTGTCCATGCCACTAGTACTCAGCATCGGGCGACGACCTGTGTATCTCGCAAGTAATCTTGTATTGTTGATTGGCCTAATCCTTTGTGCAACTAGCAAGTCATTCGAGTGGCACTTTGCCGCGCGGTGCATCGTCGCCTTTGCAGCAGCACAAAGCGAGGCAACAGTTCCGTTGATTATACAGGTATGTTTGCCCACCTACTTTTCCCTTTCGAAACGAAGCGTGAGAACTCCAAGTGCTGACAACTTCCAAGGATATCTTCTTCCTCCACCAACGCGCCCGCGCCTACCAAGTCTGGTCCTCTTCCCAAACACTCATCCAATCCGCTCTCGTAATGGGCTCATCATACATGACCCGTGACGTAGGCTGGCGCTCCTGGTACGGTCTCCTCGCTGCCATGGCCGGCGCCTCCCTCATTCTCGGCTTCGTTTTCGTCCCAGAGACATACTACGATCGACCAGCTGAAGCATGGGGAGCGAAAGATTCCCTTTCCAGTACGCGAGAAGACCTGTTGGATGCTGAAAACAACAATGTCAATCTCAACACCAAGAAAATAACAGAGGAAACTCGTCGCTCTGTTGATCTAGCGAATTATCCGCCACGCACTCTGTCATCTGATTTGAGAGTGTTCGTCATGAAGCCAGATTGGTCGTGTGTCCTGAGGACGTTGAAGCAAGCTGTTCAACTCCTCACTTTTCCCCATGTAGCTTGGATCGCGCTCATGAATGGCGTGATCATCGGCTTTGACATCTCCATCATCATAACATACGGCCCCATCCTTGTCGCGCCTCCCTACAACTGGCCGGAAACGTCCGTCTCGCTCACTCAGGTCGGACAATTCCCCGTAGCGTTTATAGCCATCCCATTGCTGGGGTGGTTCGCAGATCGAAGCGTGGTGTGGATGGCGAGGCGGAATGGAGGCGTTCACGAGCCGGAGTTCAGGTTGCTGACCTTGGTGTTCCCGTTGGTGTTGTGTATGGTGCTGTTGATTGTTTATGGGCTTGGTGCGCAGAATCCATTCAAGTATCATTGGTTGGCGATTGTCTTCCCGCAAGATGTCATCCTGCTCGTATTGTTTGCATGCAATACTGTTGGTTTAACGTACCTTCTTGATGCGCATCCTCAGCGAGCTGGCCCGATTTGTGTGGTTATTTGTGTTTGTCGTGGATTGATCTCTTTTGGTGTTTCGAGGAACACGGTGACGTATGTGGATAATGTTGGATTCCTGAACCTATTTGGGATTTATACGGGTATCGTGGGGGTGTTTGCAGTGATGGGTGTGGCTGTTTTCGTCTGGGGAAAGAAGTTGAGGATATTTTGTGCTAGGTGGGCGAATTGAGAATCGACTGATACGAGCAGAGGGGCTTAACCCTGAAATGAACAATAAGACTTCCATTGTCTCTTCTCTCCCCATGCATAATACTGATTGCCTCGACCGTAGCGGCTCGAAAATTGAGGCTAAATGTCAACCCATCAATCAACTTCCATGCGTCTTCAACTTCCATGCCTAGAATGAGATGTCCGATCTGAGGAGCCAATCAATTTATCTCGAAATGCCAAGACCGCTTTAGCGGCTGCTGCGAACTTTTGTTGCATATCGCAGTCCTCGAGCGACATTTTTTGATGCTCTCGTACTAGCGCGAACGCAAGCAAATAGCTTCACTTTTTCCATGTCGCAACGCTAGCCCAGAAGATAATTCGGCCGCCATCTGTCTCCTCAGCTCGCCTTTAACATGCTACAAATCCTTTGAAATATACGCGAATAGAGCTTAGAATAAGAGGAAGATATAGAAAGTGGAAAAGCAGACATAGCTCAAACATGCAAGGAAGAAAGTTGCGAGAACTTTTCGCTCCCCAGGGTTGCACGCCAATTTGGGGCTTAGTTTTGAATGATTATATTCCGCCTCTTCACTATCGTATCAAACACTAAATATCCATACATGTGCTGCACATAAAATACACAAGCATCCACCAGCGCCGTCCCATGCTGCGCTTGCAACCTCCCAACCCAAATATACAAAGCCGTCCTTTCAGTCCTTCCCAAAACGTGATAAAAGAACCAAACACATACTGGCACGCTGACACACAAAATCGTACAACACAGCAGTAATAACGAGAACGTACAATGAGCCGGCCGTGTATCGTCCCTCATACATGCATACAAACAGTACAACTCAGACAAAAGAAAGGTATTTGCAAAGGCAAGGGGGGCTTTACCAGCGCGTGGTAGGTCGAGCCCTAACAGGTGATGGCCTGTCCCAACCCCAGTTCTTCTTCCCGCCACTATTTTGGTATCCGCTGTTTTGGAAGGAGCTGCGAAAGTCGTTTCCAAGAAGGTCGGAGACCGATTTGGTGTCCTCGATCAAATGAGCATGTGCTTGATACGGTAGGATATTGCGTGTCTTCACTGCTCTCTTCTTCGGTGGAGCATCAACCTCAGAAGCTTTGCGCTGGTCTTTCAAGATCTCGCGCAGCTCCTTATCGTCAGCTGTGATTTGAGCCTTCAGGAAATTGATGTCGGTATTCGATGACAAGGTCTCCATTACTGGGACTCGATGTGTGTACGGGATTGATGCCACATTTGGAGGATCGATAGGGATGATAGCTGGATCAAGGAATGAGGATGGCTTGGTGAGAAGAGTCGTGATGTCGATTGATTCCCCGTGAGGAATTTTCTCGTGATTGGAGGGAGTAACGCAATCCATATCGACTTCCTTACGGAGGACGTGGTCAATGTCGACGGCTGAAAAGTAGGCACATGCTTGGGGCAGATCATTAATGCCGACCTGCTGGGAAAACATCGAGCGAGTCCAAACGTTCGAAACTTGGAGCGCCATGGCAGCTCTGTACTTGTCCTTCTCGCTAACGATATACCGAATCTCGTCATGGACGGTGATGGCAAGTCGTGCATCGATATTGAAGCGGCGTATGAGGTAGTCCATCGAAATGATGACAAGGTGGAGATAGTCAACACCGGAAGATTGAATTGCCCAGTTGATCCTCGAAGTCATGAACCCGCCTTGATTGACAAATCGGCTCATCAAGGCTTCGGTGATACCAGCACCGAGTACTGGTGTGCGAGGTCGCTCTTGCTCGGCAAATTCTTCAAGCTTGTTGAATACAAAGCTCTCGGTCCCTCCACGCCAGAATGGCTTCTTGTGAAGTGCCTTTCGATTCGTCTTGGTACCTTTCGTGGCCTTATACAAGTTCGAAGCAACCTTGGTAGTCTCTGATTCCGACAATCCTGGATTGAATTGGCGAAGTAGCGTAGAAGCAAACTTTAGACCTGCACCATAGATACGCCCATAATTGAAGACCTTTGCGTCGTTTCTGGTGATGCCCAGAATCCCAGCTGTCCTTGAATGCAAATCCGTTCCAGCTGCTTTCGTGCCTTCAAGAGTCATGAACCCAACGGCATTTCCTCCATGTAGCTTAAATTGGGCGTCACCAACCAGACTTGCAATCCACAATTCCTCAGAGTCAACGTCCGCACCTACGAAGCAGTATCCTGGAGGAGCTCTGACCATCGACTTGAGCTCTGAGCCGACACGATTCTTCTTGGCATTGCTCGCAGTGAGCCATGTGTTTTCAACCGCTCGTCTGGTGACTGTTCCCATGGGAATGACCTGGGGCAAAATGTACCCAGTCTCCGAAATCGATGTCTCCTTATCAGTGCATTTGGCACCATCGCTCTCGTAGACCACCATTTGGGACATTATTCTGTCCCTTGCACTAATCCAATACGAACACGAAGCATTCATTTCCAACGCCTCTTTGGCATACGCAAATTCCGATGAAAGGATACCCTTCTCGAAGTACGGCATGTAGCTCTTCGCCATTGGGTTCGCACAGCGTGCAGTAGGTCCATCCTTGTGAGGTAATTTGAAGTACGCAACAGACCGGTCATCTCGCAAGGCTATATCCTTCTCGTCGAATGCCGTACATTCTTGCATTTGCGTTTGGGTATATTTGTGGGCATCTGCCAGAGGGACTCTGAAAGTCCAGCCATACTTGTCTGACCACACCAAAGGATTTCCGTCCCATGCTAAGCGCAATAGCAGAGGTGCGATGCGAGTTCGAACTGAAAGACCAATGGGTCCATCCTTTTTTGCGAAAAGGTCTTTGTACCATTGCGGCATCCCTGGCATCTTCTGACGAGCAGCGGGCCGAGGAGGATCATTCTTCTTTTTCCCTTTGACCATCTTGATTTCTTGTCCTGACCAGTCCAGTTGTCGAAGCCATGGGTCGTTACTCCACTTCTCAGTTTCAGCCTTGATCTCGAGTGCTTTCTCAGTGAGACCAATCAGCCTCTCCTGGACTGCATCAGACAGCTTATGATATGTTGCTTCCGCATTCGCGATGTAAGACTCCCATGACTTATCTACGGGGAGGATGACGGAGGACAGGTGCCGTAAAGCAGCAAAGCTCACGGGATGTGGGCAGGTCTCGAGGAAGTTTTGGAACACAATCCTGTAAACTTTGTGCGTAACATCGACATCGGCCGCACAGTAGTCTAACAATTCGTCGAGTTTTCCGCGTATTCCTTCCCGATCCAGTTCTCCGAATGCGTCTCTTTGCGCTTTGTCAATGGAAATATCCAAATGGAATTTTGCAACGTCCCGTAACGAGTTGACCGAACTTCTCCCGACCCATAATTCCTCCTCCTCTTCTGTCAATGCTTTGTTACCAAGTAAAGTCGCCAGTTCGGCATTGTCGGTCTCACCAGCAATCTTGTCCCTCAGCTCGCGATTCTTCCTGTGCTTCATCCAAGTTGGCCTTTGGCGGGAACACATCCCGTTTACCGCTACATGTAGCGACATGGTATCGAGGAAATTGTTCTTCGATTGCTTGATATCGTATTCCTCTGCTATCCGGGCACGATCGTAACCAATGTTGTGTCCAACAATAATCCGAGCTTGTGTCGGGTCACCCAGAGGAATAAGGTGGCGATCGTTTTCCGATTCTCCTAGCAGCCATGGTGATAACCACGCATACCAATTTGTAGGACTGACAGCACAAGCCATAACCGCAAAAGAGCTTTCCTTCCACATCACTTCCGTATCAAAACACAGCATATCCTCTTGCGGCGCATCCACTGCCTCCGTTCTCCCATTTGGGTAATATTTCGTCCAACCACTTCTCCGCACCCATTTTCTCGGCTTTGGTGGACCATTTGATCTTGAAAATTGTTTTGCTTTTGATAAATATGGCTCTGCAGCATCCATACCAAGCTTGTAGAAGTGCTCATCTAGCGTACTGCCTTGGAGCTCCGGCAGATCAAAAGCAATCGGTGGCGGATTGTCGGTGTTCTTCCCCAGTAATTCATGCCGCCGTAAATGGTCTCTTGAAAGTTCTACAAGCTCCTTTGGCGGAGGCGTAACATTTTCTGGGAAGAGTTGTGAATAGACGTGGCTGCTGACTTGCTGGACCCCTATTTCGTTGTACCGTGCGTTTGAGGGTCCTAGAACATGTTTAGAACAGTGACAGCTGCTGTAATACTCTCAATACCTACTCGAAAGAGACTCTGAACATGTGGCATCTTGTTCTCCTGGCCTAGCTGCGCCTGTCGCGTACTGACTGCATTGTACCGGAATGCTCGCTCTCCCTTGAGGGCGATGCGCGCGATGCTTTGCAAGCTTAACAAAGCTTGCGCATGGCCTACTCGAACGACCAGCACGTATTGAAAGTAGCATACTAGAGAGCTCCAACTTTTCTTAAAGCATCGCGATGGTGTTGTGTGGTCCCTGCAGTAGCAAAGTTCGAAGGTTGGGAGCGCGGTGATGTCGTGAGATGCAGGTGAAGTACGGCGAATGAGGAGTGGTGCATTGAAATTTAGTAGCAGGGGCTAAAAGTTCAACGCAGCCCTGGTCATCCGTAATCGATAAGGTCATCAGCCCAGCCCAGCCCAGCAGCGCGGAACGAAGTCGCCGCTGCTGCACAGACAGTACAGGATGAGGACGGGCCAGACCACAGAGGGCAAGCGCCATTGTGGTGCGGTGCGCGACTGCCATGCATGGCCAATCCGTCATGGTCATGGTGGAGGCGACAACAACATCACTTCACTTTTGGCCGGCCTTTCTTCTCTTCTTCTGCGTCTTCTTGTGTTCACTTTCTTCTCGTTTTGTCGATATATCGAGCCCATCAGGCGAATCCTTTGTGACGACCACCGACACAGCCGCACAATCCCCACCAGTGCAGACAGTCAGGGCAGTTATGTCCTTCAACCCTTTCAGACGATTTGCCGTTCCCGAGTCCTCGAATGAATCCTCCACTCAAGGGAGTCCCGCAGGTCGCAATTCACGGTCAAATGAACATCAGCAAAATTCAAACTCGAATTCACCTTTTGGCCTGTTCGGCTCCGACCAGGCAGAGGATGAGCCTTCGCCATGGAGCGCGTCTTCGTCAGGCAGCGGCTACAATTCCTTAACCCTCCCACCAATAAATCCCGACAACAGCTACAACGAACTGCCTTCCTTCAATAACTCCCAATATTTCGACGCTCTACCTCGCGTACAGTCTCCCAACTCCTTTCTCGCCAGTCAGTCTCGGAATACAGCAGGCAACGCAGATACAAACTCCCGACCTCGATCTCGAACCTCACAAACCAACCAAGAACCGCCACCCTCGAACCAACAGCAACGACGATACAACCGCCCCATATCACAGTACATAGTCGCAGGCTCTGAATCACCAGATCCCTTTGGAGACCTAGATTTTATCGACCTGTCACCACCGCCTGGAGACATACTTTCACAATCTACAAGGCAGTCCTCCTTTGTCGACCTCACTGAATCATCACCCGCAGCAATGGCTCCTGCCTCAAGGAAACGTAAGGCTCCATCACCTGGACAAGAGAGAACAAGCAAGGTTGCCAGAAGTGACTCTTCAAAAACATCTCGCCCATCCTCAGCAGCAGGTACGAAGAAGGAGATGTCAGAAGTGCAAACGATTGATCTGGTGGATGTTGAGGATAAGAAGGACTATGACGAACGGATGGCGAAAGAACAGGCAGAGATGATCAAAAGGCAGAACCAGGAAGCCGCAACAAAGTCGGTCAAGTTAGCTGAGTTCCAGTGCATTATTTGCATGGACCAACCAACTGATTTGACCGTTACATATTGTGGTATGAATTCGTTCTCGAGGTGCAAACGGGCTTACTAACTTTTCAGGTCATCTTTTCTGCTCCGAGTGCCTTCACCAAGCTCTGCATGCTGGCGACAAGAAATGCTGCCCAGTTTGCAGAAGCAATATCGCCGCCAAGAAAGTCGGAGGAAAGCAACCGAAGAATGGAGTCTTCCATCTCGAGATGAAGTTCCTGACGGCGAAGAAGAAGGGAAAGCAGGCAGTTCGGAACTAGTCTATGGACTGGATCCTCACGACGTTACAGGTACCAGACTCACGAAGGATGGTTAGGAAGGGAAAGGAATGGGTGTACAGGTATATCATCACTGGCGTTATGGGCAAGGGCATCATCCCAATGTTAAAGGTTACATTGGTGGCGTTTATGGTGGACTTGGGGGGTTCTAGGGCTGGAGGCTGCGATGACAAATACACCTTGCATTGGCAAAATGGTCGACTCGACTGAGCTAAAGGGGAATGGGCGGTGGTTCCATGATTGAGGTCATTGAACCATCACAGTCGATCACGATAACAGTGTACATCCATACTGTACACAAGTCATCGATGCGGTCTCTTCGCTGAATCGAAAAAAAAAAAAAAAAAAAAAAAAAAATCACGTCGCTTAATGCATGTTCAAGTCAACAAGTACTTCGAGCCGCCGAAAGACAAGCTCCGAAGGTATTTATATTATCATCTATATCCGCAACCGCATCCACTACCCACCCAACGAATTCGGCACCCCCAAAGTATTCCTCCTACTAACACCTCCCTGCGCCCTCTTCGCACCCCCTATGATAGCCTCCAATGCCTGCCCTAGTGCCGTTCCATCATAAATCATCCCTCCACCATCGCCCTCATTCTTCCTCCCATAAATCCTAACACACTCGATCCCCAACTTTCCCAGCTCCTCTTTCTCAACCCTCGGCGTCCCCTCACCCTGCAAATGAATAACATGGCTCACATAATCCTTCCAACTCTTCTCACTCACTTTGCCTTGCCCACCACCAGCTCCAACTCCAGAAGAATTCCCACCCCCTGACCCAGAACTCGAAGCACAAGCCTCCGCAATCGCCTCCACAAAATCCCTCGCCGTAAACTCCCCACCTCCAACCGCCCTCGTCTCCCTATCCAAACTCCCATTCAATATCAAAATCCTATATTTCAACCCCCTCGCCCCCTTAATCCTCCCCCCAACATCCCTCAACACCAAACACGGCACAATACTCGTGAACAGACTCCCAATCGAATACACCACCGCGCTCGCATCGTCGATGCTAGCTAGCACTTTCGGATTCGCGGCGGGTCGGATCTCTTGTCCGTATGGGTTGATGTACCAAATGCGGGAGATGCGGGAGGGCAGGTCGGAGGTGTGCGATTTGTGGAAGGTTATGTTTTGGGTACGGAGGGTGGGGAGGGAACCGGGGAGGTTTGCGTCTTCGGCTTCGGGAATGTCGAGGGAGTGGGAGTGAGACGAGAGGGCTTGGAGTGTTTTGGGGCTTACAGAAATGATGTCGTCTTCTTGTTGATTGGGTTGAGGGAGAAGCTCGCTTGTGTCGCTGGGGTGGACTTCATTCTCTTGCTCGCTTCCAGCTTCTGATAACATGGGAGTTCCGATCCTCGTGCCTCCTGGGAAAGGTGTCGGTATAGGTGGGGGTGCTGATGGCGCAGAAGGATGCGAAATTGCATTTTGGCCTGTGATTTGTGTACCATCTTCTAGACCAGCCGAGATATGGTGGGAGAAATTGCTGTTTATGGCGGGTATGACGTTTNTATTTGAGGGGACGCCGGTAATGGCTCCTAGAAGGTATATGGCGGATTCAAAGCTGCCTGTGAAAAGTCGAGCGCCTGTTAGGAAGAGGTTTCCAACGGACGCAGATTGGAAGTTGAAGGATGAAGTTGGGCGAAGACGTTTCACGATCTCGAGGTTGATGGTATTGAAGAGGGAGCGAATGAGCCTGAGGAAATTGTTAGCACTGACCTTTGCGAAGATATTAGCCAGCAGTGAAGCTCCCAAAACCATTCTCTCCGTAAGCCTCGGGCGAGCTATGGAAAACTCAAGTGGTTCAGATGCACCAGGGTAAACAACGTACTCTCGCTTCTCGGAAGAGATGGATGTCCACAGTGCATGTCTGGCTTCAACGACATCAAGCCATTCTATACGGGCAAGAGAAGAGTCCGGTGAGAGACGATGGTTGAATAGTGTTTTAATAGCTGTCGTCTCTGGTGAAGAAGGGTCTTCCGGAATAAGTCTGACAAGTCGACCTGAACAGGGTCAGTGGTTGCACGTGATATCAAACGCTCCAGACTCGAAATGGAAGATACACAGGAACACTTCCGGTATCATTTCCGGGAGGGACTCTCTTTCAGTCGTGTCATCTCTTCATCTCTTCAAAATCTGACACAAGTGAAAATCGAGCTTACTCCTCACATCGCCAATTCCCGGGCCACCAAACACCCTAATCAATTCGCTCGACGAACCCCCATTATCAGATATCGGAATGACACTTCAAGTTCACCGCATCAGCTCTCCTGTCCATCACAACTTTGGTCCGAATCGAATCAAGGGCAGATGATCAACTTACTAACTCAGCGAACACCCTTTATCTTCAGCCACCTTGCCGAATACATCGACAAGATTATTCGCCGCAGACCCACCAGAAAAGACCACGATATGACGTTTGCTCATTTTGCTGCCTGCTGTATTGCTTCATCCCCGTCGTCTCAATCAGATTCGTTGATCATTGTAGCTTCAAATCTGATATCAGCAATCATACGAGAACTCCTAGTACAAGAATTGGTTGAGGAGGCAGCTCCGTGGTTATATGGTTGTCGCTGAGAAGAGACGCTTAGCCCGTCGGGTTCAACCCGAGGACGCCAGTGGCCCACGGGCAATGCAAAGATTTCTACTCAAACAGGTATCGAGGCTTTCTAGAGTTATAAAGAACCTTCGAAGTTCCCCTTTGTTGTCCTGGCGAAGTGGTCAGTGTCCGCAAGGTATCCTGATCCTGGGCTCTACTTGCCCATAGGTGTTTATTGTCATATTGTCACGTGGTTTAGCAACATAGGTAAGGAACTGTATCGAGGTATATATTCTGCCTGTTTCGTTCTTGGATACAGATCTTCACGCTACTTGTTCCCTCTTTTTGTTCTTCTTCTATGGCCAACTCTTGTGGTTCTGGAATCTAGTTCGACGGAGCAGCATTGCATCACGTGCATCGGCGGATGCTCAAATCATCCTCGGAGCCTGATGCTGGACCTGTTGCCCTCGTTATAGCCTTGGCTCTTGAAGTTTCTGCAGCGTAACAAGCAGCAAACAAAACACAGGACGACTGCACTTCCCCTGCATCGCGCAGGAGTCTGTACAATGTGCCAAGCAACTCAATACCTGACATCCTTTCTCTCGCGCCACTGTACACAGTGGCGAAGAGTTCTTACAGTGGAATTGTACAACACATGGTCTGCATGCGCCCGTGGCGTTGCCTCTAGGCTGGCGAAGAATTTGCAAGAAGCTATTACTAAGGCTCGAGCTATGTTCCACGGACTCATCTGATCTATGGCTTGGAAAGTTCGGCTTCAGGACAGCTTTGAGGTACTGCCTCGGAGCACTTTCGGACCGCTGCAGGATACAGCAAAAAGTCTCGGACAATTGTAGGCTTCGTTACATTGGGGACCAATGTCTCTGTCACTTGTTTATCGAGCACTTAAATGACACTCTGCCTGCGCGACATGTGGTCAGACAGATCCTCAAGCATTTCAAATCCTCCAGAGAATATGTGAGCCTGTTCTTTCGGAATAAATCCCTTCTCTGCAAATAAATCAAACAGTCTCCGATTGACTCTACTCTACACGGGATCAATATGTCATGCAATGAGCAGCCTTGCTCTCGCATGTTTCTCCTCAATTCGGCCCACGAATTCGCAAATCTCAGTGAAAACGTTTCGCAGCAGCCAACACCTCAATCCACTTCAGGCAGCCGCTCCAAGTTATCATGGCGTCTTCTTATCGGACAAAGGACAGCCGCAAGAGAAAGGTACCACCAGTGACCAGCTACGCCATAGATATCTTTGCAATACGTTCACAACCATGTTGCTTGTTCTTCTGCCTGTGCCATTCTTTCTTTACGGCGGCTACGTTCTCTATCTGCACAACAAGGCTCTAGACTCTTGGTTGTATAACGATAAAGATGCCCACTGGAAGAGAGTCGACAATTACGGTAATAAGGTAGGGTCTGATCGGAAGGATTCGGTGAAGAATTAGAAGCTGACTGATGAATAGCTTGCGACTGCCTTTCCTTTCATATTTTCTCTCATTGTTAGTCGATGTTTGAATCTATTCGCCACTTGGATGCTGGAACGAGGCATCTCGCTTGTTTCTCTAGCAAATTGTAGGTAGCTCCACGCTGGCTTCGACTCTGGCCACGCAATTGTCGATTCGACGTTTCGATTGCATATCGCTTCTTCTCATCTGCCTGTGGCCACTTTCAAAAGCTGCTCTTACTAACCGATTGATATAGAATATCACCCTTTTCAAATCGCGATCTTATGTTTACATTCAATGATTGTAGGATCTCCTTCTTTGTAAACTATGGGATGTCACCAAATTGGAAATATTCAAATTCTGATGCAGGCTGCAATGTAACGTGTGCACGCCCTTCCTTCCCCGCCACGCCCATGTCACTCCATCGTTTTGTTTAATCTCTTGACCCTGGTGCAACGAGATAATACAGTGTCAAAGCTTAACTCTCACAAAACTCCTAAGCATTGCGATCTGTTCCTCCGAAACGCCCTTCCGCCCCTCGAGATCCGCCAGAGACTCCTCAACCCAACCGTTCAACTCATTCTTACAGAGCGACATTGCAACTGGTAGCGCAAACGCCAAACACTGTCCGCCGGAACTGCCTGCTCGAGCGCATTGTCCAATAGCAATACAGAGGTTTCCGATAAGTCGAGAGTTTTCCATGCTTGTGTCAACCTCGCTTAGCTGACTGATCCGGGTATTGAGCATGATGAGGCATGCGTAGTATGAACAAAGCCAAGCTGCGATCCATACCTTCTGGGAGCCAGACGGCGATGGTATCATCGAAGTCTCTTCATTTGGTGACATGTTTGTTGATTCTAGTGCACTGTCTGGAAATGTGGAAATGAACTCCCGATGCCACGCCTTGAAATTGTTTCGAAGCGCAGCCGCACCTTCAAGTGCCGGACCTCGACATAGACGAGTCCTATCCTCTCCACGGATATCACCTAGTTGCTTCGCAAAACCTGGTACTTGAGCGAAAAGAACACTGAATCGGTCGTGTAGCTGAAAGGTGACGGACGATGTTGTGTACGTCTCGCTTAGCGCCACGACATCCCGCCAGTCTTCCGATTCAAGAAAGCAAGGTTCTCCTGATGAGACTGCTTCTGCGATCTATGACAGTCAGTCTCCAGATAGCAATAAGAAATAAGAAGCTCACAATGATCGCACGAAAGCCGAGAAACATGATGAGATCAGACCCTTCTCGATGTCGATGAGCGCCTCGGATCTGCATTAGTCGTCCTGCTCCACCAGCGTGCGTCACCCACGACACCTTTTCGGTGCGCATGTATATCTAATGATAGCTTTAGTTTCAAATAGTAGTATCTCATTTTGCGAGGCTCACCTCATAGAAGCTCAGCAGCATCGTTGAGCACAGCGTGTCCGACGACAACCCCACCTCCGCGTCCTCGATCGCTTTCGATAGAAGCCACAGAGCTCTCGAGTATGCCTGACGCCCTTCATATTCTAGAAAACTGTTCTTTGTCTCGTACCCGAAGTATCCCAGCGCAAGACATTGTGCGGCAGAGTCCAGGAGTTCATTTCTTGCTACGTAGCCTGGAATCAGCCACAGCCAATCGGCGAAGAATGAGAGCTGCGGGACCAGATATTCTGGCGGGAATAGACTGTTAACGAACGAGTTGACGAGTTGAATCAGGTTCAACTTGGGACAGTTCACGTCCCGCTGTATAAACATTGGGTGTAGGGCATTTTGCCTGGCCAAATTCGAGACGGTGGTAATGATCTCAGCACCGGAGATAACTGCATCAGATCGGGGTGAGCCTCTACTTCGCTTCTTGCTTCCACTCTTAGAAGTGCTTCTCTGTGCAGTTGCTCTAGTATCCTGGGATATGAACGTCATCGGAAGATCATACCCAGAGCATTGTCGCCCGCCTCTCCTGCACTGCGAGCAAGTCGGACGAGCCTCATCACACTGCATTGGAAAACATCAGCAAAAGCCACATCACGGCGCAGAAGCCGGGTACAATCTGGACTTACTTTGACACTTCTCCTCCTACAAATGAGGCAGCCTTTACTTCTCGGGACAGCTACCATTTTCTCAAGAGCAAATCAACCCTGAACACGACCTCCTAATCCAATGCCAGAGACTGGACTTCATGATTTTGGAATTTCCTCAAGCAGGTATGCCATCGTTTGCTAACTTCTGGTCATCTTCTGCACACGGCACAGCATGTCAGCATGCAGGTAGCTGCATATCACGCTAAATCTCGTGGCATGACACCACATTCGGTTAGACTGACCCCTGATTTACCCGAAGAACTGTGGTCTTGGCGGGGATATCAACAAATGAAAGGGCTTCTAAAGGGACGAAGTGCTAGCATTGCAGTCGTTTTGGTCGAAGTTATCATGAAAAGATATTTCTTAGTGGGGTTCAATAGAATCGGGAGAACAATCTTACCGGGCAAGTCTACATGGGGCTGACCGACTCCGACCATAAAAGCCTGGAAGAAGCCCTTGATGTTTTTAAGGCAGCTTCATAAAAAGCTGACTAGCTGTTCATTTTTCAAGTACATTCTGTTTCCTAGGGAAGAAAATTCTTCTCGAATTTCATACAAGCCCACCCTTCGACTCCTGTGACCACCATCCAGTATGTCATCCAAGTACGCAGCCTCCCACGCCTCCCCAAAAGGACCAGGCGATAGCCGCCCTACAGCCCTTCAAATCATTTCCGACGAGGATCTGACCTCCAAACTTCAGAACAAAATCTTCCTCATCACAGGCTGTTCTTCAGGCCTCGGCATCGAAACAGCGCGGGCGCTCAAAACCACCGGCGCGAAACTCTTCCTCACAGCACGTAACCTTGAAAAGGGGAGGAAGGCATTGACCGGCATCCTAGAACCAGGACAAGTAGAGCTTCTGCATCTTGATCTGGAGTCTCTTGACAGTGTCAGGGCCTGTGTTGAGGAAGTAAAGCGAAAGACGGACAAGCTGAATGTGCTGATCAATAATGCGGGTGTGAGGGGGACGCCAGAGGGAAAGACGAAAGATGGGTTTGAGACACAGTTTGGGACAAATCATACTGCTCACTTCCTACTCTTTCAACTTCTCAAGCCGGTATTGCTTGCATCTTCTACGGCCGAATTCAATTCCCGTGTCGTGGTGCTCTCCTCGTCTGCTCATCGCGAAGCTCGGCTAGATTTCAACGATCTCAACATGACGAAGCGCGGGTACAATCCTAGCATCGCATATTCTCAAAGCAAACTCGCGAATCTATACATGGTGAATGAGATTGAGAGGAGATATGGTGCGCAAGGTCTCCATGCTTGGAGTGTTGACCCTGGTGGAATCTCGACTGGATTACAGAGGCCGAACTTCAAAGATGTGGTTGTGACGCTCAAGACAGGATTGAAGAAGGTGATGAGGTTCATGCAGAACTCTGAGCAGGGCGCTTCTACTACAGTCTGGGCTGCTGTGGGTAAGGAGTTGGAAGGGAAGGGTGGCAAGTACCTGGAGAGGTGCAGTGTGAGCGAGCCTGTCAAGGCTGGATTTGAGATTCTAGATCCTGGGCACGCTGTGTATGCATATGATGAAGCAGATGCAATGAGATGCTGGAAAGATACGATGGAGATGGTCGGGATGACAGAGCGGACCGAGGTTTGATGCATTGATGTTGTGGCATATGCTTGATACTTTTAAGCAGTTCATCACATGCTGTTTCTTAACAAGCTGGGGGTTACATTCAAAGAAATTCGTTATCTCATTTTCCTTGAACCCAATGCATCCCACTTAGGCCCTCATTCCCCAATATGCCCGAGTTCCCAGCCAAAAACTCCTCTCATGCCCATTTTCCAGCCTATCCTATCCTATCCACCTATTTCTGAATCAGATCTTCAAGCTCCCAACATTCGCCACGATCCAATCATAACTTGAGGACCTGAAATTGTCGGCCAGGAGAAGGGCTCCTGTTGCATAGAACTGCATCAGCTGCTTGCCCGCACTCCATTGTGGCCAGTTTTTGTATGACGACCCAACATTCGGATCCAGATTGTACACAAAGCTGAAGTAGTACGAGCGAATAGAGCTTGAGGCGTAGTTGGGGTAGATACCATAGAAGACTTGCAAGATGTCACTCCCATGGAAGGTTCCTAGGACCGGTGTGCCGTAATTGTACGATGCGAGGTAAGACCATGAGGGCACATTTGGATAGACAGAGGCGTGGGTGGCGAGGAATGTGCGGCGTGTGAGTGTGAATGTTAAATCTCCAAGAATGGCCGCCAATCGTTTGTATTGAGGATAAATTGCATTCAAGAACAGAGTTCCAAATGGTGATCCGGCTGACCAGTCATTAGGATATGTTGCCAGTAGTCCATTGAGCTGAGTGGTGGTAGCATCGGGAAAGAAGTACTTAGACAAGTAGGTGACGATCTGAGCAGTTGTACTGATGTTACCTTGGAACAGGGCAAAGATGGTTCCCTCGTCTTCTTGATCTCCGATGATGAACGGAACAGGTGCATATTTCCCGGAAGCAATCAAAACATCCGGAGATTGGGTGAGGACTTTGCCATCAGGACGTGGCAGATAGGACAACGCTACCGAAGAGTAACTCAAAAGTCCTGGAACAGAGTTCGCTGCATTCAAGAAATCGGTGTAATCTAACCCTCGCAAGCAATCCAAGGATGAAGCCGCGGAAGCACAGCCAGCGGTTTGAACCACTTTGTCGTAGACAGCTTGCCCTTTCGGACAGTCGACTGGTGCTGCTGGAACGAGACTGCCAGAGTTCATGATAGCGCCACGGAAGAGTGCCTTGCCGTTGTACTTGTAATTTCCATCGTACATTGCCATCTGGTCCAGCACGGAGATGGCGCCAGCTGATTCGCCCCAGATTGTGACTTTCTCTGGGTCACCTCCAAAGGCAGCGATATTGTCGGCCACCCACTGAAGGCCAAGTCTCTGATCAAGCAAGCCCAAATTCGATGATCCATCCGCAAGGATCTCCTTCCCAGGCATGAAGCCAAATCCTCCAACGCGATAGTTGACAGCCACAAAGACGATCGGTTGCCCGTTGGCTACAGACTCCTTGACTAGAGAAGCTCCATCATACATTAGAGTTGACCCAAGTTCGAATCCTCCTCCGAAGATCCAGAAAAGTACTGGAAGCTTGGACGAGGCGGTCGTTCCAACAGGTCGCTGGACATTGATTGTCAGACAATCTTCTCCGGCATTGGTAACAGTCTGAAAGAGGGGTGTTTCCAGCAAGAGGCCCAGAACAGCAGTAGGCAATGTGGATGTGAGATCATTGCTGAAGAACATCTGAGGGCATGATTTTGGGATTCCTGTCGCGACGACAGTCCCGAGTGGAGCAGCGAGTGCTTGAGGAGGTTTCAGGCGCAGAGGCCCTACCGGTGGTTGAGCAAACGGGATTCCATTAAAGGTCTCAACCGTTGTACTGGAGGAACCGATGATGGTCGCTGAAGGAGAAGCAATAGCAACTGTTGGAGCTGCAGCCCGCTTTCCTGGAGGAGCAGCGAGGGTCGCAGGCAGAATGCCTAAAATAATGAGAGTGAGCTTCATGATGAATGAAGGACGGCAGGACCTCTGATCAGGTAGATACCGCTGCGACCTACCTGTTAGCCAGTCTTCCAAGGTGGCAATGAGACATTATATAAAGTTCTCTGGATCCCACTGTTCAACCATCAACATCGTGGAGTTACTCTCCTTCCCATGTGGCTCCTCGGCCAAATTTCGATCCCAAGCCAGCTGATCAACATTATATTTCTATCAGGCTCGAAGTCCGGCGCTCCGCTCTGCACTTGAGCGATGGGCACATGATTTGGGTTGATCGACATCGTTTGTGACCGACGAGGCTGCATACTTCACGGCGATCAAGGCCGAGCGTGATTGGTGGGGATTTAGCCAATATGCGCCTTGCCAGGTCTGTGTTCCTGGAGTGCTTGGCCTAAGCACACCTCCACGATCCTAAGCGGAACAAATGCCGAAAAATGCTGGGATGAACTGCTATCTACTACGGGGGAGCTTCCTCTTATAAACAAGGGCCAGAAAGATGGTACCTCTGAGCTTAATGATGTTCGTGTCCAGCAGTGCGGGGTAACGGGAAGAAACACCAAATAGGTGCACAACTTGAAGCCATTCCGAACTGTCTTACATGTTGGACTATGAGAAGTGCTGTTTACATGTGAAACATCTGTGTACTTACTCTCATGTGAGCGACAACAAGATTCAACAGCGTGCAAAGAGAAGGAGTTGAGGCAATATTAAGGACTAAATACAGGTAAAGACCATCTCACTTGAGTCAGTTCACGACTTTAGCTTTTATTGCGAACTATGTGCGAAGGTCCGCAGTTCCCACTTCGCGCAGAAAAAGAGCAAGAAAATAAAAAGTCAAACTCAGAGGTGATTTCGGGGTCCCCTGCTCGAGTCATTATTTCCCAAAGCCCCCAACGATCTTACTGACGGAGTACTAGGATTCCCCACGGTAGCGGGGTAGATACGCCCCGCCTCGGTACACCGACCTGGACCACGGACCACGGACCACGGTGAGGATACTGAGCCGGAGAACACACTCGGAATGGTTAGTATTGAAGTAAACAACTGCTCCATCCACCCGAATCTCGGAATATCGTATTCGTCTTTTGTTCCCTGTCTAATCGATTATCTGCAAACTTGGTCAAGTACCGATTCTTTGATTAGTGTACAAGTCATGGCAACCGACCGCGGTTCCGTAAATAAAAAGTCGTGCAGGGTATCGCCAGCTCGCCCAACTCCAGCCCGAAAGTTCCAAACTCCAAGATATATGTATTTTTACAGTTATGCATATGCGGCCCAACCTGTCATGATAAAGTAAGTAGATGCAAACGAGACGTCTGATGGGGAAAGGCATACCTGAAAATAGCATAGCCAGATTCTTTTCATCCGTTGCTTGATTAATAAGATCGTTCACCGTTGCAGTGACACTCAGGGTCTTCGATAACTTCTTGTTCACCACCGTGAGCGCCCGATCAGCCTCGCCCGGCTCGTTGACACTTTTCTTCTCATTGGGGTTCCCAACATCCGCTGCTAGTGCTGCACTCTGGCCCTCCTGAATTTTGGCCATGCGAATCGGGTTGATTGACCAGCTGTAAAGGGGATCGTACCGTAGCACCTCGAGAATTGCCATGATGGTAGAGCTTTCTTTACGGAGCGTTTCGAGTGTGAATTCACAACACCTGCGAAAGACACCTTCGGTTTTCGTGATTCCCATCCCATCAACAATGTCTCGAGTGCAGCGGAAAGGAATTATCTCTGGTACGGCGAGAACACGTCCCATCTCGAACGCGACTCCCAGATCGATGTGTACAACCTCTCCAGTTCTCTGGTCTAGCAAGATATTGTGACCATGTCTATCACCCAGACCAAGCACATGCCCCAGCATCGAGATGGCGGCAGTACTCCTTGTATATGCAAGCCTACTCAGGAACCATTCGTCGGGATTCGGGAATCTCTCTGTGAAGAAGTATCGCATACTAGGATGAAATCTCTCTGCGACTTGACGATACGTCTTGAGTCGGGTGTCGAATGATTGTGTTTGCACATCAGAAATTGCTTTACGGCAAGCATTGGCCTTCAGATCTTTCGGGTGGTACTTTTCATGAGCTGGTATCAAGAATTCATGAAGAGGAATTGTGTTGGCTACAAATTCTAAAACTCCGGTCTCATTGGTGAGAGGCAGTACACGATACGTCTTGATGCTCAAATTTCGCTGGCGAGTAGATTTGTTTCGTTGTAGAAGGTCGCTAACTTGCTCAAAAACTTGCTCCATAATAGAGTCCTGTCGAAGATCATCGTTGCCTCCTTTTACCTGTAGATTGTAAGCCGGGTCTTGATACTGATGCTTGATGAGAACTTACGAGTTGGGTGAACTTGGCACCATTATTTGCAGTTGCAATGATAATTTTTGGGGCGCTTACGCCAGATGCTATCTTGATGACTGGGTCCAAACGAACTACTCTTGGCAATTTTGAGTAGTCGGAAGTTGAAGACAGTGGTATCTGCATCGTAGATGGGGGCAGCCCTAACTTTGCCAGTTTGTTGTTCAGATTGGTCGCAGCTATCGAGTCCTTTATAGCAATGCGTCTGCCAGATCTATATTTCTGTTCGTTCGTCTCACGAGCCAGCGCGCTATAGAGCCTGTTACAGGTCTGCAGCGACGTCCATATCAGACCAACCGATTTCGATTTGTCCAGTTGCCTGGAGACTTTATTGGCTGCAGATCGCCTCGAGACCGAAGACTCATCTTTGTGGTTGATCTCACTTACTGCACCTGTGTAAACTTGGTACATTCCATGATATGGGTGTTCGGTGCATATCCGCAAGACAAGTCCAAATAGCAGTGTTTGGAACTGTTCTTTCGTATCCTGGAGCCGAGAGGTAAGTTGATTCATAAGAGGTGCAAACTTGCGGCTTGGCACTTGACTTAAGTGCTTGGACACGGCTTCGTTTGCAAGAGACTTCTCAGAATGTTCCATCCATAGCGCCGAGAAGCGAAGTGCATTGCTGTCGTGTTCATCGAAGGCTGCCAGAGCCAATAGGTAATTTTCAAGGCACTGTCGAACGAATTCGTTTCTGGTTGTCTGGTGGCGAGTCAACTCTTCCTTGTCGAGTTTGAGCCACGCCTCATTCCTATTCAGGTTGCGTTTGAGATTGACCTTGTCTCCAGTTGCATGCTTGTAGAGCTTCCGCAGCTCCTCAACATCATTTTCCTTGTTCTTAGTAAGCTGCTCGAGCCTTTCGAGATCTTCAATACTGTCGGGGTCCTGGAGTTGCTGATCGCAGAAGATTGCGAACTGATGAAATACCTGCCCTGCTACGTGGCCATGTGTTCGTCCGTTCAGTTCCTCGAGAGCTGGACGCAGATATTCGTTGATCACTCTGTCGGCTCCCTGAAGCCTTGCCACAGACACACGATAACCGGTCTTCGTCAGCAAATCCGATCTCTCAACGACGATAGTCTGTCTCTTTAGCGATGGTTCGTTATCTAAAGCTTGGAGCATGCGGACGGACGAGGCCATTTCACCTTGGTCCCACAGAGCATTGGCTGCTTCCAATTGGATGGCCACTTCCGGATTTACGCCGACATCATGGCAAGGCTTGATCAGATCCATCATGGACGTAGCCAAAGATACGGACTCCTGCAGGGCACCATGGGAACGATTTATCGTCGAAGCTAAAAGTGCAGTCTCAACCTCAACGATTCGGGTGTCGATTGGTTGAAGATGCAGAATTCGCTGCAATCGTGGCTCCTGATTTAGTGTGCTGAGAGTCGTACCTCTACAGGAGAGGATCTGACTGATATCGTCAAAGCTAGCACGTATTAGACAGCGATCATGCGAATGGACCGTTGTGTCTACATACCTCCCCGTCATCATCCAAATGGAACGACTTCTGAACCTTGATAAAATCTCCTCAAACTGTGGTGAGCCTCGCGAAGTAAGAACCTCATCCAACTCTACCAGAGACGCTAAAGTTTGGAGCGAGCTGTGAAGTGCATTGGCACTTAGCTCTCCTTGCACTAATATCTTCATGGTAGATTCCAGACCCTCATTCACAGCGTTCAAGACCGTTGATTCGCTGACCGCCATATGAACAGTCTGAAAAGCTTTGTAAGTCGTTACAGAATCGTTATTACCCGTGCTTGGGACAGGTATATCCCATTGCTCTAACTTCCGGGCTGTGCGAAACATCGACTGCAGGGCTTCAGGAGTCATACCAACGCTTTGCTGTGCCTGTAACAGTGAGGACGAAAGACCGCTCAAGTTGAGTACATCTAGAGCCTTGACCAACGACTGCACATCTTGAGTCGAGTCCGGATTGCGCCGTCTGATATGACTGTCATACTGGGCACCTCTGAAGGCGAGGCTTTTTGGCCCATCCTTCTCGTAATCAAATCGTGCCAGAATAGCATTCAAGCTGGCATTCTGTTGAACACCATAGTACATGTCAGGATCATCGATATTCTCAAATATGCCAAGGAGAATTTCTGAGGGGATGTTGCCGAATTCATTGTCCCGTACTGCCGATGATCGCCGAGAGGTCTTTGAAGGTAACGACAAATATTCTTCCGCGAACAAGATCGCTGTCTTGAACATGCCACACCGTGTAGCAGCAGTAGCGGCCTTGAGATAATCAATTGTAAGCCAATGCGATCGATCAGCTATAGATTTCTCCTGAGGTAAAGGTTGTGTGCGAAGGTAAAGAATCGTGTTAAGTAACATCTTCAGGTTGTTTTTCTTGATGCTCGCAGCACCATCAAACCACTGAACGAACGCTCGAGACAAGTCTTCCTTGCGAGCACGCTGATCTTGGAAGGGCGTAGAGATCGCGAGATGAACGATAAATGGAAATGCCCGGTCGGCGAATCCTGGTACGTTCTGCAGGATCTGGACCAGAGAGTGGAGGAGAGGCTCGTTCGGCACGGATTGAGCAACCGCTATTGACAGATCCCGCAACCACTTATCTTCGAAGATAGCTTCTGCTGTTAAGACTTGATTCAAAGACATAGTATCCTCAGCGCCCTGCTCAATGTCGGACGGGGGTATTTGATATGGAGCCCAGTTGGATGCTACAAGAAGAGACTCGGGCAAGTGGTTCTGGTAATCAGTCCCGTCAGACGTCGACATAATGACGCGCAAAGCAGCCTCTGCGAGACCAGCATTTTGAGGTGATCTTGCTAGCGTCAATTCTCTCAGAAGACTCAGGATGCAGGATCTTGAATCGCCGTCTTCATCTGCCGTTGTTGACAATTCCTTTATTTGCGACAAGGTAGATTCTTGTAATAACTCCTCGTGTATGTGGCCCGATGAGGCGAAAGCTCTTCCCATAACTCGCGCGGCCCAAGACAGATACGCTTTATTGGTAGAGCCTCGGCAAGATTTCCATACTACTGCTGCATATTGCTTTGATAGAGCATCGTCTCCAAGAATATCAGTGCGAAAAGACTCTACATTTTGAAAGTCAGAGGTCAACAGAGAAATGGCAAGCTCTCGCGAAGGTCTTTCCAACAAGATGCCGCCCCGCTGTTCATCCTTCAGTAGCTGGATCAAGAACTTGCTCTCGGACGAATTCTTATCCGCATTCCCAACTCCTTCTGACATGAACGCAGCTTGGACTAGGTTCTGAAGACTAGGCCGCAGCTGGCTTTTGAGCACTGGGGACTCGTAATCTTTGAGATACTGACCAATCCACTTGTAGAAGTTATGTGCTTTCGACTTCGTACTTTGGTGTTGACTCTCTTGCGTGGTGCTTGCCTTTTGCGAGTCGAATGTTGATCGCAAGGACCCTGATAAGGACAAGGCAACGCCAGCAACAAATGTTGGCTTCTGAAGTAAGTCCGCAGCGCCAGCGCTCATAAGATACCTCGTGATGCCAATCGCATCATCCGTACACTCCGGGTCCGTGACAAACTGTCGCATGCTTTGGAGAAACATTTCCAGAGGGTAGCCTTGAATGGCTGTGTTTCCAGCCAAAGCTATCAAAACTCTAATCTTTCTCAACACTGAACATGCGTAGAGAGAGCCAAAGGCAGAATGCATCCCATTGAGAAGTTTTCTTGCAATCGACACAACCAACGCGGGTGTGTATAAGTTCTGTATTTCATGACCTGTTCGTCTGCATAAATGCACCAACTCTGCGTACAGATACCGAGCTTTGAAGTGTGGTTGCTGAGGAGCAGGCAGCTCTGCTGAAGACATACTTAAGTTCTTGATCTCGTGCATGATGTTGCCAGCGTATGTGAGTGCTTCATCTTTCATAAAATACTTATCGACACTCTGTTCACTGCTCATTATGTTGAACATGACTGCAATGATGTCCGCGAAATGGAGGTGGAGACATTCCCGAAAGACATCGTCACCAATGTGCTTTTTCACTCGCTTCTCGCCGCTGGTCCAACTTTCCCCCTCGGTACGAGGAGTAGCCATATCGTAGGGGACAGAATAGGCTACAATCCTGGTGAAGCAATTTCGAATCAGATCGGCGTATTCCATGCCAAGTATTGCCGCTACTTCCTGCGCATATACGTCTTGTCCTCGCATAATCATTAAAGCCGTGACTTCTTCTTGGGCGTCTTTGACTAGGTCTTGAAGGCTCGAGAATCCGAAAATTGCGAACGGTATATCTTCGATCTTCTGGCTACCCAGCCATGTGTATAAGAGCTGTGGCGCAAACAAAGCGAATATAGCTCGTGGTCCGTCAACATGAAGCGACGATGCAACTGTTTTTAGGCATGTAGTCGCATGCTCGATGCAGTTCGGCATCTTCCCAGGAGCCTCAAAGATATAATAAATGCATCGACGAAGCAAAGTTGACCATTGTGATGCCAGTCTAGCAAGAACGAATAGTCGGAATGAGATACCTTCCGACCAATCTGGGTCCATCGGCAACTTGGTAAAGATGTCCTCGAAGACACTATCATGATCTTTCAAAATGAACAAGTCAAAAATTTGTGAAACTTGGTTACCAATATAGAACTTGACTGGAATGTCACCTCCTTCTAGAATGCTGAAGAGACTCGAGCGTGGAGAGGCTGCGGGTTTCTTCCACGAGATCCCGTATTCGGGGCTGGCTCGCATAAGGTAGAGGAGCAGCCGCGCCATGCCTTTTTGTACGTCTGATGAGACAACGTTTTTTTGAAGCACCTTGAGGAACCAGCGGTAGAGCTGAGGAGCTGCTTCTGCGACACTAGTATCATCTCCCAACGACCACAGAGGACCTAAACCAGTAAGAGTATCCAGGCAAGTGCCGAGAGCCACCTCACAGCGATCATAATCATCGCTCTGCAGGATCTCCCCAACTCGTTCCAACATCCGGTAGGCATCTCCCTCAACAAGAACTAGATCAGAAGCAAGGACTTTCTGAACCAGCCATCGAGTCGACAAGAAATGCTGGTCGCTGAGCAGCACGAGATAGTCTATGAAAGAGGTCGGTACAAAACCTACAGAATCTGAGGCAGAGCCCATCGCAGCGATCAGCATCAAGTATCCAGTGATCGTGAGATTGAACGATCCAGTCCACAGTCCCAGGGCAAGGTCACATCTCGGCAAATCTTCTCGCTGACTAACAACCTTCGTATGAGTATGAGGCTCCCTAATTCCGAAATCGTCGTCATCGTCATCAACATCCATCATATCTGCTTCATGCTGGAAGGACGAATCTCCAGCTGCATTACGACGCCGCTGTAAAACATTCGCAAGGACGCTAAAGAATTCTTGGAGGTGGCGCAACTTTTGCGAAAAGTCCGAAAGCTCACTAGAACCGCAAGGTGGCAGATAGGGCTGGATTGATTGGAGCATTATCTCCGTGAGAAGCCGCGAGCCTTTAGGGTCCTTCGAATCGGCTTCTGCAAGAAAGCTCGTTATTTCTTCGGTCAATCCCGCTATATCGGCTTCAAGCTCTTGCAGTTGAGGCAATCTCATTCCAGTGAAGTTAGCCATCAAAAGGAGAACAGTGATACAGCTGTAAACCACACTCCGAAACATGTCTGTAGAGACCAACACGGCTCGGTCGGCGATGTACGACTTCCAATTTTGCAGAACATCGCGTGATTTCGGCTGCAGCAGCTCCAGCACAAGTTTTCTCCCGGTTTGGAAATGCGTCGTGCTGAGGACATAGATTGTCTCAAGAGAGTCCGTGTAATCTGGGCAAGAAGGACAGGGCAGAAGCGTCGCACCGGTAGCTTCCTCAGCCAATAGTAAGAGATATTGAACCATTTCCTTGGTGTTCAGATGATGCTGCCACGCCTGACCAAGGGGCCCGCAAGGCATCGCAGTGATAACAGGCATACTCATTCGAGGCAAGCCAAGGCAAGCCCGAACCAACGCCACGATGTGCTGGGGCTGAACGTGTATGGAGAAACGTGTGGCGAAATTGCCATCATCTAGAGTGAAGTCAGCATGTCGATTCATATGACCAAGTATCTAACGTACCTGGATTCCATCTTGCAAACAGCCATCTTATGACATGTTGTGCTGTGGCAAGACTCGCAGCTGGAACTTCTGTCACTCGAGTATGCAGGATATCGATCATCAGGAACATGCTAGAATCGCAAAGTATAACTGGACCACTAATATCAGCAGATGTGATGATGGCACCAATGTCTTCGCCAATGTCGCGATACTGAACCAAGCCTCGAGCAATTATTGAATGCAGCTCGAGTGCAGCAGCGCGGCATGTAGCGGAGAATGTTAGAGACCGTAGGCCAAATTGCCAAAATTGAGCCCATTCTGACGGATTGATATTAGATGCTGAGGATTGAGCGGTAGAACTATAGAGTGTCAGGCTTGAATGAAGGATGACACTGAATATGCTTACCTAGCAATTGCCAAAAGAGCCCAAGAAGTAATATTTCCACGTTTGTCTCCAGCACAAATATGAAGCTGAGCCAGCAACTCTGACAAGACCGGGGCAGGGAGTTCAAAGTCCTGAAGCACAAATGGTAGCATTTGAAGTCCTGCCAGTCGCATATTCTCGTCACGATCTGTCACGAGGTCGAGCAGTCGATTTGGAGTGTTCAAAATGCGCCGCCGTTTTAACGGCCGATGATTGGCATGGCCATCTTCGCTGTCTGCAGAGGTCGATAATTGCTGACCCAAACTTAGGAGACGCTCGATAATGCCAATGCTCCGAAGAATAGCCCAGTTTCTCTCTGCCTTGACATCATGCGGGCGCAGTTGGAAAGCATAAAGACTAAAAGGCGTCGCTCCCAAGAGTCTCTGCCCAAAGTCTGCCATTTCCAGATCACCAAATTGCAATTGGTCACGATCAGACCGCCGGGCGTAATCCGTTCTTAAAGCTTCTGACAGTTCCTCCAATTTGGACAAAAGATCCGAAGCATTGCCATCTAGGACTACACGCTCTAAGTGAAGATGGGAGTAAAAGAAGAAGATCAACATCTCGTCACGCACGGAATTGAGCATCTCATCCTTCGCTAACGCTTTGCCTTGCCAGAAGCGGCAGATAACAGGCAGAACATCTTGGGCGGTAGACCGGCAGAAGGCGATTCGATCAGTGCGGCCAAATCTCAAAACAACATTCAGTGTAGAAAAGGCTACCTGGTGCAGCTGACTTGCACTGGAGCCCGAGGTCCAAAGGAATCTGGTGATGCTTTCGCCAATTGCAGAATATCTTGTGGCCAATGGGGCATTAGTAGCCAAAACAAGTAAGTGCAGAATCTGGAAAAGGTCTTCAGCGTTCTGTCTATTCAAAGAACCTTCTCGGGGATAGCCGTTCTTAGTAGCAGAGCTAGATGGATGGCTGGCTCCATGTCCAGAGTTGCTTCGGGATGATGCAGGCCCAGGGCGGCGTCCGTAGTCTTCGAGGTACGAGTTGATCCCGAGGATACAAAAGTCCACAGCTTGCATCCACACTTCGCTCTTTAAGTGCTCAACATTAGCCTGGTGGTCGAAAAGTCTCGTCAAGGCTTTTAGGTAATGCTGGGCCAGAGGTTCGTAGTAGCCACCGCTTGGCCTTGGAAGCGTCTGGGTAATATGTTCCAACACTGCTTCAACCGTCGCAGGTCGTACCTTTGGTGCCCCCGCAATAATTACTGTTCGCACAACGTCACCGCATGTTTCTAGCCGAGATTCAGCTGTTCCTCGAGTGTTTTTCTTTGCGGCAAGGAAGACCTGTATCTCCGCCAGAACCATTTCGAAAGCAACTTCATATATCTTGTGGAAAGATTGGTCGGTGAGAACATCACTGGAAGAAAAGTTAAGTACTTGCTATTATGTTACGGTAGAACAGGACCCACATGTTTGCTTTGTGTCTCCTATCGAAAAAGGCCTTCAGATCTGAACACTAATTAGAATAATTGTATGGTTGGTATGGTTGTATAGGTCCAATCGAAATGTTACGTACCTCTCATGCCTTCGCTCCGTGACTTTTGAGTACTGGCACGACAAGCCTCTGAACATCGTTAGCTGCCCTATGACACTACCCTCGAAATCATGTAGTGGAAACGCACCTAGGGTACGGTCAAGGCGGATGTCGCCATCGCCATATGATTCGCCCATCTTTTATGAGCGCCGCAGCAATTGCTCATCGCTGTTCCGCCGCCAGACTTTCGCAGCTGCAGAGTATGTATGTATGTGTAGATGTGCGAAGCTCTCAGGAGCTTATTTCGATCGCGGGGGAAGGCGGTGTGGTGGCACAGGTTTCGATGAAGAATCAAGGCTTCTGCACTGTTGTCTTCTTTGAATGGAGCGAAATATAGTGGGTCTTATTCTGTAGAAGAAGAAAGCCCTCACACAAGCTCGAGGCTGGGTTTTGGTCGAAGGAGGGACAAGGCTGCAGGAATTCGGCGCTCGGAAATAGGAATACGGTAGAAGCTCCTGAAGTTTGACGTCGTCGGCGGGCGACTAAGTGAAATAAAGTACGTCGCAGTGCCTCATCGAAGAATCTGGTGATTGCGAGATTCGATGCATGGCCCGAAGTTCGAATTGCAAACTTCTTCTGATGTTGATGCTGGCTCGGCTGAGCTAGGCTGGAGCTGGAGCTGAGGTGAAGTTGATCCGCCCGCAAACGACCCGACGCGGTGAGACGCGACAGGAACTTAAGCTGGAGCTTCAAAATTCAGATCCCAGTCAACAAATCCTTGGCATCCAAAACATCACTTTGCATCGCGAGAACCTCATTTTCCCGCAACACCATACGCCAGCAAGTGCCACTGTGCCGCCAAAATTTCGGTAGGAGCATACATGCATATCTGCTAGGCTCATCGCCTTCCTATGCTGGATTCGCCGCCAACGAACCATCGCCCGCACCTCCTGGCGCATCGAGTTGAATAATGGCGGATCTGAATAGCTTGGAAAGCCTTCAGGCGCTGTATGCGGATCTACTTGCTCTATCAGAGTCCCGACTGTCCAGTATCGAGCGTTTGGGGGCACAGCTTGATGCGCACATAAGGGACTTCAAGAATCTCTTAGACAAGAAGCCACGAAGTGACCAGAGCCGCCAGAGCCTGGCTACAGGTATAATCTCACAATACTTCATTCCTGGGAAGTGGATGAGTGGCTGACCCAATACAGGTAAACTTGATGTATCCGGCGACCAGTACACGATCAACGAAGATTTCCAGCAAGGAGCACTGCAACTAGCCAATGAATTAAACCTTGACGAGCTTGATGCTGCCCGGATATTTCTAGAGGTCCAAGACGAGACAGACTCTTCTGGTCGGTCGGCACTTACGAACTCCATAATTCGCTTTCATCAACGACGAAAGACTGTTCTAGATTGCCTACTGTTGATTTTACAGCAGTCTGCAGACGACGACCAAGATGAGGCACTCCGGGAGGACATGCAAGCAGTTGTGGCACAGATCGTTCAGCCAGAGAATGGTACGGCGAGATATACCCAACGGTGTCTTGCCACTATGGACGATATCAAGTCAGGGCTTCAAGGGCTGGCGGATAGCCTAAATCGTGCATCTCTCCTAGGTCAGGCCCAACAGGTGGATGCGAAAGAAACCATCGAGTATCAGCGCGTCAGCCTCATCAAACAGCATGAATCGATTGCTGTTATGATGGTGTACCTGGTCAAGGAAAACCACTCAAACGTAGCAGACTTCGATCGAGTTTTAGCTACCCTTCAAAAAGCTGACAAGTACGATAATTTGTTATGTAAGTAAATCGTACACTTGGTCTCAGCAGGTTACATTCTCATCGCTATGACCAAATACTAAAAGTTCGATAGTACATTACTTCCCGGCACTTGCGGCTTTTATCTCGCGGTTTGGGGGGTTTGAGCCAGGCAGAGATCTTATCGATGCCAAAGCACTGAATGACAAAGTCTTTGCCCGGGTCGATGAACATCATTTATGGACTTTGACATACGTCCATGCTACCGTGAAAGCGCTTTGGCTTGCCGAGTATAGTGGTTGGTATGTCGAGCATTCTGATGGAAGCATCCCTGATAACCAGCTCGCAACTGGTAAGTGCAAGCATTACCCGTCATGAGCTGGGGTCTAGAGTGCTAATGATCGTGACAAAGAGGCGAGCCAACGATCGACACAGTTCTCGGAAGCCTTGAAGGATGGTGCTTTCGACTTCATCCTCTCCGTATCTGCGGATGCGAAGGCCGCCGAATGGCAAGATCCAGCTCGCCATGGTCTCCGTCAATGGTTGCAACGAAAGGTTCCTGTAATATTGAATGACAAGGTTTTGTTCTCACAGGATTTTCAGAAAGTCCAAATGGAGCAACTTGAGGGATTTATTGAAGCTTTCATCACAAATCTGCCCGACGTGCTGAGAAAATTACGAACCGAAGAAGATGAGCAGCGACAATCAAGCAAGGAGCACGAACATGACCTTGATCTTGAGAAGTTCATTGTGATTATATCATACGTTTTCGAAGGACGATCCAAAGCTGCATACGATGGATTTTGGGATGTTCCGGATGGAGCGCTCCTCGGTTTTGTACACTGGGCTTCGAAGCGAGCATCGACACCTCTGGTCAGTGCCTTCTGCGAAATGCTCCAGGCTATTTCCGAAGACGAAGACTGTGCAACGGCTGCACACCAATTCTTGTTAGACGAGGGGCCGCAATCCTCAGGTAAAATAAGAAGAACACAATCTTTGACCTGGAACCAGATATTCAAAGAACTAACCTTTTTCTCATCCAAAATTCGCGACCGTCCGGCTTTACCGCAACCCCAAAATTTCCGACCTGGCAAGCCTCACAGCGACCTCGCAGAAGCAGAACCAGAATCGGCCATGATGCTGGAATCCTATCTACGACTTATTACCAGACTTTGTTCGGAAAGTGAAGCTGCGAGGAACTTCTTGGCTCAGCATCCCACCTTTCACATCACCGACCTGTTATTTCAGCTTGCCAGCAGCGCCATCCAACCTCGCTTGAGGGCATGTGCTTTCACAACGCTGCAGTCACTCCTCAGCCAAAAGACAAGAGAGGCCGGTGAATATCTTTGGGCTTCTCTTGATGTCTGGATTACGGGTGGGTACTCTTCGGGAGCTACTGCCCCCAAACCTTCCGCATCGGTGACAACATCTGCTGCCTCCATGGGAGCTATACTCCGAGGTCTAGCGTCAGGTTTTGAGGAGCCAAATGCGTTTGTCGGACTGCTTCACTCTCTTGTCCTTCCATACAGAGATGATGCCGGGCTTCACGATGGCTTACCCTTTCCAGAAAGCCTGGGCAGCTCAACTCGCCAACCTGGCATCGACCCCTATGTCGATTTTGCCCTCGGTGAAATTTTTGCTACACAGCCTCAAGAACTCAACGAGATAGTCCAGGTGAGACTGTTGCAGCTTACCTGCCTAGACTTCATTGCAACTTGCCTAGACACGTTCAATGAGGATCTTGTCATATTCGCAAGCCAAACGAACGTCTCGGTCGATGCAGCTATTCAAGCTTCCAATCTACAGAATTATGTTCTTCTGCATCCCTTCTCGAGAGTGATGGAATGGATGTTCAACGAAAAGGTCATGGCTGCGTTATTTGCTACAGTTCATCAAGACGTAGCAGATATCGCGTCTGCTGCTCCGGATTCACCACTGGTCTTGTGCCTGCTTCGAGGAATTCACGTCATCACGTCAATACTGAACCTCCAACCTACATACCTGGATATTATCCGACCACTGATGAAATCGCAGCCAAATTATCGACGTGTTCCTGTTGCCAGCGCTGCTTTCAGCTGTTTCGAGGATGGAGTCCTCAATCATCTCACTATTTTTCCTGACCTGGGACGCTACTGTGGCACAGGCCACACAGAGCTTGTGATAGCATCGTTGAAGCTACTTGAAAAGCTTTCGGCGTCTCCAAAGCTTTCATTCCCTCCAGTCATGGGGTTCGGGAGAGGCTCTGACCGAAATAGAGCCCTCGCTGCGCTCGACGACGATGGTGAAACAATATCGAAAATTCTGCTGCGAGAAATGGAAGTCGACATTGATGTTAACCAAGGTCCAGAGTCCTCTGCTTATATCATACAAATTCACATTCTCGACTTCTTAAATTCCTGCCTCCGAGCTGCATCTGGCCAGCCGACTATTGCTCACCTTTTACTCGGATTTCAATGTGGCCTGGGAGGGCTGTCTGTGGAAGCAGACGGTTCTTTCAGCCGAGGAATCTCCCTATTCCATACCGTTCTGAACCTTGTGCTACAGGCCCCGATCGGTGACGAATCTGGTCCTGTATCCTGGCTGGTGGCCTTGAACTTGAAGGGCATGCAGGTACTCAAAGAGCTATGGAGCTCCCCAATCTCGACCAAGCTAGTTATGTCGGAACTGAGGGCCAACGATACTCTGTTTCTCATGTTCGTCAGAGAAGGAGTCATCGAGCCAAGCATGACTTGGGATGGACTGAATGTAGCAAATCCAGCATTCTCTTCCACGGCATCAGCGACCTGTTACTCGAAGTTTCTCTTCCGGCGATCCCTCATACTGCAATACCTGTCGGCAGAACTCCGTCAAGTTGTGCGGAGTCATTCTCCGTCCCTTAGAGAGCGGATTTTCGAAACCCTCATGGGCTCCACGACAGTTGATGATGGCCAAAAGATCGATCATGCTACGATTTTTGACCTCTTTGACTTCATCGACCCTGAATTCAACCGTAATTCGAACGCCCCACAACTTTCATGGTTCAGTGATGCTGATCTATGCGCTTGTTTGGACGACCCTGATGACATATCATCTACAGTCGATATCAGCAAGATGAATGAACTCCTTGTCTTGAGACGATCCGAGCTTGCGCGCACTGGGAGGCTAGATAACCCTCAGGATGCGGCCATGGTGAACAGCCAGGCGCAGGGCCTTCTCGAGTTCTGTTTGCAAGATAACGAGATCAAGAACATCGGCATAGCCAGATTAAATGTGCTGAGAGCCTGGGTTCAATTGACGCTTGTCATGATAGAAAGTGGCGAATTTGAAGGCACTGCCAGGACATCTTTCGTCTTGCGAGCTCTACAAACGATAATGCCGAGATTAGAGAGCGATCTCGAGGACGTGGATGAGGCTGTTGAGCTCGCGAGCCTTGCCAAATCGTTAGTTTTTGGTCTTGACTTTACATCAGACTCGCTGAAGACAGGTGATATGGGAAATTTAGTCAGCGATCGGCTTTTCCATCTTTTTCAGGTGTCGCTCAGAGCCATCAGTACCCTCGGATCCAAAGTTACGTTGAAGGAATATTACTACAACATCTGCTTCCGATACCTCGCAGGGATGTCAGACGTAAGTGGAATCTCTGGGATCCATAAACGGCATAGCATACAGACGATCAAGTCGGCAGGAGAGCGATTCATCGACTTTGTATGTGACGATGCGCATGGCGGAGGGGCGACTTGTCGAATCTCAGCATTACTCGTACTCGTGGCAATGGTCAAACTTGGCAAGAGTGAGAACTCCAAGTACATTATAGAATCTCTGCAGCGTCTGAACTTCATTGGCATTCTCGTCGAATCCATTCAGAACATCACCATAGATTTACGAGACGTCAAGACTCAAGGTAGCCTCCACAGATGCTTTTGGTCGATATTCATGCTAACTATGATAGACGTCGACATCTACCTTTCATATTGTCATGCTAAACTAGCTCTCTTGTTGAGCATATCGCAGACTCGATTCGGAGCAGCAGCCGTGCTCAATTCTGGCCTTTTTTATTCGATCCAGGCTTCTAATCTGTTCACCATAGATCCTGATCTTGGCGTCGGTATGTAGACTATTCGTTCTGCCTCTGGCTGCTTCCACTGACGACTGCAGATATCGAGGGCCCAGATGCTGTTGACAAACACTACAAATTGTTAGCAGCCGTGATGCGCATTCTATGTGCAGCTGTCTTAAGCCGGGGGCCACAAAATCAACAGACTATTGACCAAGGGCGCAAATTCCTGTCTGACAATAGATTAACCGTCCTTTCTGTCCTAAAGAAATCTGCCGGACTGGGCGGTCCGACAGGCTCTTCAAACCCAAGCATCGATGAATTGGCAGAGTCCTACATGCTGCTCATATCAATTACCGATTTCCTTGATGTATGTGTTCTGTCCACTCAAGCTTTTGCGTACTGGTACTAATCTCGTGCAGTTCGAGGTTCAGACAACCCAGAAGAAGCAGACAACTAATGGCTTCACAGTGTTTACGTGAAAAGTCACAAGTCTCAGGATACAGTGTACCATAGATAGATAGGAGATGCCATCCACGGTTATCGAGGCTTTTCAAAAGTACCTCGAGTGAGATAGCAGGGGCATGGTCTAGAAATGAACGAAAATGAAATCAAAGTGATTCTAATGAAACTGCCCGAAGGAAACATGTAGGTACCTAGGGTTTTTCAACACCCGCTCAGTACCACGGCGACCTTCGTGTCTCTAGCCCTTTTCATGTCACTCACTCGTCCATACAAAGTCTTGGATATCTTAAATGTCTACTTTCATTGCCCTGATTGGCATAATTGAATTTCCGTAATTACATCACGTGTCGGTGCATTCTACCCCTGTCGGCGATAAGGTTTCCATTTCTCCATATCGCCATTCGACCCGTCAAGTTCGCGTCATCCTTGTTCATTCATCATACACTTCAAGCACAGGTCCATACGACGCAGCTTGCTCTCAGCACTCCGCTCCCTTTCACGAATCCATACTCCACGGCAGCTTCGAACACCAGTTGTGAAGGGTTCTTTGTGTAGTATTGTGCAATTTTCTGAACTCTGCAACACCACCACCATCTGCAGCCTCCCGAACCAGTACCTCGGCCAGGTCAACCCCACAGCACGCACAGCAAGCTCTCACAAACGCCAACGCCTTCATGTCCGGTGAAGGTTCATAACGTCCCATGCCGTCCCCGGAGCGATTTGTTGAGAACAACTCCAGTGCTACTCAGCAGTCGAAGAGAAAGTACCCAGATCAACCGCATTCTCGTGTGCCCACGTCCGATTACCAAACAGACCGGACCAGCCTGCAGCCCACTTTGCATTCCCCCAAACGGTTAAAGACCTCGCATACCGCTGGCAACCAAGACCTATCTGCGAACATGAGCAAGAGCGCAGGGCTAGGATCTGGGCCCCAGAAAGTCATAGATTTGACGGGATTTAAGCCTCAACAACAGATGCAGTCGAATTTTCAGCCGAATATCGGGGCTAGAAAACTTGTGGTCAAGAACCTAAAGACGGCTTCGCGGACGAAGGATACCGAGGCCTATCTTGCTCGGACATGGAATGAGCTCGATGGAGCCTTCACATCGGTCTTCAATGGACGGACCACCGATGTGGCTCTGGAGATTCTGTACCGCGGAGTGGAATATATATGTCGGCGTAACAAGGCTGATGTCTTGTTCGAACACTTCAAAGCCCGGTGCAAGACTTATCTGGAGAAGCAGATGCTGCCACAGCTCGAAAGCGAAATTGGTACAAGCAATGTGGACGCATTGAGGGCGGTACACAAGTTCTGGATAAGGTGGAACGAGCAATCAGTATGCTTCTTCCAAAGCCCAAGTTCTCGGATAATACAGCTAACAAGAGCCAGACACTTCTGAGAGCTATATTCAGCTACCTCGACCGGTCATATCTGCTCAATTACAAGGACCTGCCACAACTTCAAGATCTCAGTATTCAACAATTTCGTCATGCAGCATTCACAAAAGCTAAAGCAAAGGATGGGCGGCGATTGGGCGAGAAGGCAATAGCAGGAATGTGCGACCTGGTCAAAAGTGACCGAGAGAGGCAGAACGAGCTATTTGACGGGGAGCTATTAAAAGACTCAATACTGATGTTACATATTTTCGGCATATACGCAAAGTCCTTCGAGCCAGAAATACTCACACGGAGCCATGCATATTTCGAGGAGTTTGCGGAGGAGCGGGCGACATCCAGCATGAAGGACTACATCTCTTCTTGCGACAATTTGTTGAATCGGGAAGCTAACCGCTGCGACATGTACAACTTCGACAGCACGACGAAACGAAGTCTGCATGACTCTGCACATTACATACTTATTGAAAGCCGTTCCAAGATCTTGCTAGATAAGAAGGGTCTTGCTGAGCTTATTGAGAACAATTCGTTATCCTCGCTGAAGATGCTATACAACCGTTTAAGCCTCTCGAAGATCCAGTCAAGATTGATAGAGCCGTTCGAAGCCTACATCAAGGAGGTTGGATCAGCAATCGTTGTCGACTTGGAAAAGGTTGATCAGATGGTTATCCGTCTTCTCGAACTGAAGCGCAATTTGGACGTGATTATCCGTGATGCTTTCGAGAAGGATGAAACATTTACCTTTGCACTACGGGAAGCGTTTGGTAATTTCATAAACGACAGAAAGAACACCGCTGTATCGGGCACTTCGAAGACCGGCGAGATGATCGCCAAGTACATGGACCAGTTGCTTCGAGGAGGTTTGAAGGCCGTACCGCGGTCTCTCACATCTGATGCCAAAGATAGAGACGAGGCAGAGAAGCAAGGACTTGCGAGCACAGGCGATGAAGATGCAGAGCTCGATCGACAGCTGGAGCAAGCGTTAGAGCTCTTCCGATTTATCGAGGGGAAAGATGTCTTCGAGGCCTTCTACAAGAAGGATCTTGCTCGTCGCCTGTTGATGTCTCGCAGTGCTAGTCAAGACGCCGAGCGGAACATGCTCGCTAAGCTGAAGATCGAGTGTGGATCTAGTTTCACTCACAACTTGGAGCAGATGTTCAAGGACCAAGAAATTGCTCGCGATGAGATGGCTGCCTACAAGGAAACTGAAATCCGAAGTAGTAGGTCCGTCGACCTCCAGGTCACTGTCCTGTCTGCAGCTTCATGGCCAAGCTACCCAGACATCGAAGTCAACCTGCCTAAGGAGGTGATAAAACACATCGAGAAATACGATCGCCATTACGTGAATAAGCACAGTGGTCGTCGACTGATCTGGAAGCCAGCCTTGGCTCATAGCGTACTGAAAGCGAATTTCAAAAAGGGATCCAAGGAACTTCTCGTCTCAGCCTTTCAAGCGATCGTCCTTCTATTGTTCAACGGCCTGGAAACTGGTGATGAGGACCAAAACCTCTCCTACACGGACATTCAATCAGCTACCAATCTCATTGACGTTGAGCTTAAGCGAACCCTCCAATCTCTCGCATGCGGCAAATTTCGCATTCTCACCAAGCATCCCAAGGGCCGCGATGTCAATTCCACGGACACTTTCACTGTGAATGCAAGCTTCGGAGATCCGAAGTACAGGATCAAGATCAACCAGATCCAATTGAAAGAGACTCCCGAAGAGAACAAGGACACGCATGAGAGAGTGCAGAAGGATAGGCAATACGAAACCCAAGCGGCAATTGTCCGAATCATGAAGAGTCGAAAGTCACTTGCTCATCCTCAGCTTGTTGCCGAAGTCATCGAGCAGACGAAGAAGAGAGGCGCGGTGGAAGTGACGGAGATCAAGGAACAGATTGACAGTAAGTTCTTCTTCTTTTGTTTTTAATCCGACATGAAGCTAACGCCATGCAGAATTGTTGGACAAGGACTACCTTGAGCGTGATGACGAGACCAACATGTATGTATATGTCGCATAGAGGAATAGATGCGCTGGGAGGGAAAGAGCTAGATGTACATATACATCCCAGATACCAGATACGGATGGAATGTTGATGATAATGAAGTCTGCATTGATTGGTGCTGCGCATTACTTTTCAGCACGTAGAAGCTTCAGCATTGATTTGGCTGTCATCGTCTCCCTCCTCACCGTCATCCTAAGCCTTGCCCAATCTTGCCACCGGCTCTGAAACTCCTGCCTCCAACTGATCTTTCCAGCATTTCTTACAGTCATTGTGTCCATTCTAGAGAGTTGTTGCCTTCCTTTCACATCCGTAATTATTTGGACGTCTAAGCTATCGCTTATGGATGTCTATGATCTGGTAACAATATCGAGCATCGCTCGCCTCCGCTTCGGCCGAGTATACATGACATGAAATCTTCTTTTCGTATATCTTAAAAGTCAGAACTTCTCTGAAAATCGCCCCGTCCTACCTCTCAAGCTATCTCCAACGCGCAACTTCTGTCGTTGTGTCGCTTTTAAATGGTAGTGGGACACGAACGCCTTGAGGGTGTCTTTGGCTTGAACCGCCCCCTTGGACCTCTGAGGGCGCTGAAGCTCTGAACCTTTAGCGGGCTTAAGCCTAGAGTGCCTTCAATTAAGTTGAAAAGTCTTCTGCGACAGACAGAATCTCCAGGACGTAAAGCGATTCAGCCCTAACCCTGGCCTCTTCCGGTAAAGCGTTCACTATAGCTCCAACTTCGCTCTTTTCAGATAAGATTACGAGAATTAATAAAAGTGTATCACACACACACACACACATACACATGAGTATTATCTCTACAAGCATGAATTTCTAACTTCACTCTTCTTCAGGCCTTGCCCTCACATAAAAGTATAGAAAGCGCGCGAAGCGCGAGTTATCGAGCTTGGGCGGACGGGCCCCCAGTTTGGAACTCGGTATATATTCAAAGTAAATCGTTGAAGGCCAGCACTGCCTCGCGCAGTCATGCCAATACAGCAGAACCTCTCTATACTTCGGCCCTTCTTCGGAACGCTTTTCTGCGTAAGCGAGACTTTAAAAACAATTAGGAGGCAGCCGACTTACTGATCTGTCATTTTCCTCGTATTCACGCATAGGGAAAAGAATGGAATTGGAATTAGGAAGTCAGGCCACAATGATCCTGGTGGTACTCGAAAGGACTGGTCAGTACGGCAATTTCGAGAAGTCTCTAGTCCTCCTCAAATGCTTTGCTTTGGGGACTGTCTCGGTCACTCCTCTGTGTCCCCTCTTCGCGAGTTTAAGATGAACGCAACCCAGACCTTGAGCTCAAACATGTTCTATCCTATGGTGGATTTTCCAGCTGATAATGAGCATCTGACTGGATATGAGGCTGTACTCGTCTCTGATACTCCCGTCTAAATCGTATCCGTACAGTATCCGCTCGAAGCCTTGTTCATGTTTGTCTTGGCAGTTTGATCGGTGTTTCTCTGCAGCCACGTTGGAATGTGGAATGCACTCACTTGGTTTTGGTGATTTTCTGAGACTCCCAATGGAAAGTCGTTGATGCTCACTTCTGCGTCCAAGCCGATTTTGCTTGTCGCGCTCAGCAAATTATGCGTCCTCACACGACAAGCTTATCTCTCTCTGCGTTAATCTTCTTGTTGTTCAGTTTCATCTGTTGGATGTTACCACTATAGGAGGGATGGGAAAGAGACTTGTTTACCTGGAACTGAGCCTCTGGTGCGTCGACAAGACGATCAACATACAGCGGGTCAAAACCCCGCTCCACGTTAGGCGGTCGTGGACTGGTGGTGGTGGTGTTGGTGGTGGTGGTGTAGACAAGATGTTTTTCTAACATTGAGTGTTAGTAACAGAGCCAGAGGCAGATGATCAGGATCAACTGCATGGCCGCAGAGCCGCGCCAGAGAGCTTATATGAGACTGAACTCTGCTTATTTGCCTCTATACTTTCGTTACTGGTTCCACAAATTCTGCCCAACGTGGTGAAGCTTCTTACCTTGTCTGACTCCGTACAAACCTCGCCATTGGACGTGGAGTGGAGCTACTGACTCCCCACGGATATCCTTCCTGGACCTGGACGGCCCAGCCTCCTCCGGTACAGGACTGCACTTTGATCCAGAAGGCTGCAGTCGTAGCTGTTATTTGACTGGGGTTTGCAGCTTTTATAAATCATAATGGGATGATCTAAACTCCCATATACGATATTACAGATGTCTCTTATTAGCCTCATCGTCAAGCTGGTTGGAAGTTCGTTATGGAAACTGTAGGTAGACCTAAATTGATTGCACCACTTTCAATGCAAATCACACATACAACGCCCTCTATGATGATCCATAAATTGAACCGCGCCTAGCACTAGCCATCGAGTATGCGACCTCTTCCTTATGTGTACTGGTAGCATCATTCGCCGCTCATGACAATGTTCCTCTATAGCCGTGGTGTGCACATATTGAGAGGCATTGCCAGCGTCCCCTGGGCCCTAATCATCCTTATCATTCTCCAGTTTGATTTAAATATCTCTTAAATATGCAGCCAGATCCTTCAACGTATACTTCAATGTAGGTTGCCAGCCCACAAAGCAGTCCATGTGCCGCAGCTCCGTGCCAACCTGGAAGATTTCAGGAGATTTGAAGCAGCAACCTTTCCAGAAAGCCAACAAAGAAGCTTTCAGCAGCTTAACGGCCTTCATTTCTCTCCCAAGTTATCCATGAAACCCAATGTCTAGCCTAGCTCTTTGTTTGCAGCCGTTGTCTTTGTATTCAACTCTTCGGATTCTGCAGCCTTCCGTCAGATTGTCCCTCCTTCCATCTCCCATGGCGTAGCAAGTGCTCTCCTCTCCCATCTTCAAAGCTATAACTATCCCTCTTCTTCTCGAAATTGCTACCTAGTCATGTTTAGGTGCAGTCGCTGCCCGTGACTTGCGCAGAAGGTAATCGGAGGTAGATGTCATGAAGGCCTGGAGGAATCGTGACGGAGTCACGGAGAACGAAATGGGAAGTCGAACAACATCATCCTGGAATCTGGAGCAAATCAGTAGTCGGCTATAGAGCTCAGTTTATTCGTAATTGTAAAAGTGTTCTGGTGTTCTTGATCCCGACCTGCTGCTTTGCGCCATGAAAGTAGAGCCCGTGTTGCAGCATCCTGCTCAGTCCAGTCTGGGAAGCCTGGAATTCAAGAACGTCCCGTGTAGCTGAAGGGAGATTTCTTCACGAAAGCGCCTCCATTAGAGCAGATCTTGGGTGCCTTTAAGTCTTTGGCCCAACGTGATGTGGTGTCATTGTAGTGTCTGATCATGCCAGGGATTTCAGGAAGGAAGTACGAACTACAGCATCACTTGCCGTGAGTTTTAAAGCCACTTACCATGGACTCAAAACAAGGTTGACAAGAAGAATTCGAATATATAATCAAAACCAGCAAAGCTGCCTTAAATTTCATACATTTTGAACAAGAAACACGATTGTTTGCCCTTTGGGCTGCTTGTTTACGGTTCTTCAAGGGGCGACAGCTGATAGGCTCCTCGAAGCGACCAGATTTCTTCGGCTCGAGGGCCAATCACGATCGCTGGAGATGCTTCGGGCAGATCAAGACAACAACATTCATTTAGGCTTTCTTCATGTCGGCACCCTTTTCTATCTACCATTCCACCACCCATCAAATGAAAAATCTGATCTTATGACATCCGACAATACCAGTCGCAGCACCGAAATCCAACACGTTGCCAGCCAACCGGTTCTGCAGGTCAGAGAAGAAGGAAAGAATCATCCATGTGCGCGCTGTCGTCTGCTCGGATTCATTCTAGCACGTAGTTGTCTCATTTGGGCTTCTGCTGCCAATTGTCTATTGCGATCTTCATCGAGAACAGTACTCGGGTAGGCAACAACCATGATGCCCTTTTGAACAAGTTCTGCGACGAATAAGCACACATAGTACAGTAGGTAGAATATGATGCAAACTTACTATAGGTGCAAACAGCAGGCAATGCGACGTAAATTACTAGAACATTCACTGTTTTGGTTAGTATCCCCTTGATGAGGTCAGGTAGACTCTGCAGGGAACCTACGAGTCCCATACAAAGCAGAACCATGGCCAGCAGGGTAAATCCGGAAGGAGCTGTAAGTCGAAACCCCGGGTTCCTATACACAGTCTGGTTTGCGGTCATGTTCGGTCTATTGAAGAAGAACTCGGAAAAAATCGCGGGTACAGGCAGGTCATTGGTCTCAGGACTCGTGATATTGGAAGGAGTTTTGTAATCCTCAATGTCGCAGACCGCACCAGCTTCCTTAGGATCTGTGCAGCGTCTCAATGCATCTGCTTGTCTTACAGGACTCGATGAGTTGAAGTATGCCTTGACATAACCGACCGACAAGATTGCGGGCTCAACTGGTGGCCCTGCTGACCACCCCGCATCTCCATTGGACCATTGCGTGAGGATCAAGTGGCCAGGTTGTGGCGAGACAGTACTATTCATGACGCCAACGACTTGTCCATCACCATAAAATAGGATCTGGTCAGGAAGGTAATCGATTCTGTATTCGTGGTAGCCAATTGTGGGATCGAAAGGCAGAGACGAAACCTTGTAATCCTTTCCAATGACGCTGAAGCCTTGAGATGCAGACTGAGGAGACTGATGCACGAGATTGATCAGGAAGGAATTTTTGTTTCGATTGAATTGGCTTGATAGAAGCTCCATATCAATCTCCTGAGAATCATTGAAGTACTAGAATAAGATCAGCACTTGTGTATGGTCCAGATCGGCTTCTGAATCTGTTTTTATAGTGAAGATTGGTGAATATGTCTTACCCAGAAGAAGGCACTGCAGGTTCCAGGCACAGATGGGAGCTTCAGTAGGGCTCTATAACTACCCCACAACATATCCTCGCGAACTGTATTGAGCTGAGCGCAGCGTGTGAAGCCATCCGGTGTTGCGCCTGCTCCAACGGTGAGTTGCAGTCCTGGATCTCCTCCAAGCTCTCCCGGGCCTGTCCAATTCATTGGGTCGTTGATACGATTCAGCTTGACATTGTCGGAAACGAACTGCATACTAGAATACGAGCTACATCAGCTTCTTGTACGTGCGAAAGGTTCCGGCCAGTGAAGGTTGGATTAAGACAAAGATATTCTGAGGGCTGTGATTACGTGGAAGGATGTAGATCGCTAGGATGAGATACCAATAACAGGAGGAGAAATTTTTGATCACTTACCCGAATGGACCACGAGCAGATTGAGCAGTGACAGAGTAATTTTGACGTTGCCAATCGGTGTCCTTTGCAATGTCATCCAGGTGCAAGAAATCGGTCTCCAGAAGATCGGTCCAGACATGTGAGGTTGCAGCGGCGAGGTTGAGAGCACGAGGATCGGTGTTGATGTCGACTGCGCGTATCACTACATATCAGAGATCTGGAGAACTAAATAAAATGTAAGTAACAGTGCTCACTAACCATGGGGAATCATATCAGACAGAGCGACAGCCTTGGAGCCGTCAGTATTCAAGGTCGGATCGATGAGGGAACGATAGCCGCATTGGCAAAAAGCGCCAACTTGGCTGGTCGATGAAGCCAGCAGAAGGAGAAGAGCTATAAGTACAGAGTGTAAGAACAGCATCTTAGAGTAGGTAGGCAACTTTTGCTGCGCGACGAGGTGGGGGGAGATTGGCGAAGCAGAGACCGAATGTGCTGTGTTGATGAGCGATGCAGAACTCTGTGACAAGAATCAGCATTTAAGATAATGGAGGTTCTGAGAATGCACGAACCAGACTGTGCGGTGGATTGTGTTGTTGTATTGAAGGTTGAGAGGGAAGGAGCGATCTTTGTTTACGGGACTTGGACCGGAGCACGGGAGGAACGACTCGGCTCTGTACGTGCCTTCCCTTGGAACCTGGGACCTACCCTAGACCAACCAGCTCTAGAACATGCTTTGCTTCGAGAGAACGCTTTCATGTCAACTCAAGACTACAGTATCAGTCATGCTCGCAATCTTATTGGCAGGTGAAGATTTACAGGCATGATTGGCTTCGCAAGCTCTAACTCATGACCAAAGCGACAAAGCAATTTCAAGCCAGCGAGATGATTGCATTTTTTATTCCAGCATTGATCTGAAAGCACTTAGAAGTCCTCCGGGAGGCTGGGTCATGATTTTACAGGTTTGCTTGAAAATGTGTTGCCACTAGTGACACTATACATGAACCGCAGATTCTTTCCCATCTGCATCCGGGGGGCGTGAGTATTGATTAGTGTATGACGAGGCAGAATGAACTACGACGTTCATCATGCCGCATGATGTCACCCTGCAGGCTTTGCATTTGAATGTTTGAGACAGTTTCCTTCTTCTTTCTGTGTTCCGAAGGCCACACAGACAAGGAACTTCCCCACTCTTCGTCCAAATCAGCTAGTTTAAAATAACTTCTCTGCATATTGAAAAGTCTAACTTTGAAGGATGCGGACGGATGAAAGAGCAGCTCAGGTGTAAGAAGAGACTGGAACGTGGGCGCAAACGAACAGCTTGTCCCCAAGGAAACCACGCAGGCTACGTATACTGACCGCGAAGACACATAGTCATATTCATTTAGGGGTCCTCAGGAGTTCTGATTTGATGATATTCCAATGATACGAAAACTCTTTTGTGACAAGAAAAGGCATGACAATAACTAAGCAGAGGATCGGTAGGCCTGTATTCTGAGGACAAGTTGGCTACTTCTCGTCAGCGGAGAGATCTAAGCGTGGATTAGCAAGCTCAAATACATATCATCTACCTCAAAGCACTTGAAACATGGATTAGATGCTCTTCATGATCATTTATTGTAGTTCTGGTCCAATTCCCACGCCCGCTGGCTTTTGCTTCTTCACGCCAAATCTTAAGCGTAGGCAGGAGATATCAAAAATTATGGGGCTAATAAGCCATATATTGAGATAATGCCTCTTTAAGGGCCGATAGTAGAGCCAAGTTCCGGCTGGGGATAGGTGCGGCACAATATAGGAAGTACCTGCCGTAATGTTAAATCTCGCTTAGCCTTTGGCTTTGTGCTTCCACTACCTGGCCGCAAACTGGCTGCTCATGAATGAACATCTTAGAATTGGATGAATAGAAAATTTTAAGTTGCCTCATTGACCTCATAACCCATGTATTGGGGTACAAGGAACGATAGAGTAGAAGATCAAGACTACTCCTTATACCTTTCGCTTATTTTAATGATCAGTTGGGATAACATTTGTTGATCTTCTCAAGTGCTGGACCGCAGCTCAATCTGATGAGCAAAGACGCAGACTATATCTTCGAGTTCACTGTGTGATCCAAATCTGGAATGGATTATACGCTAGCAATTGAGTAGGATGGATTTGCAGTGAGAATCAAGCAAGATTTAGCAGGGTCACGACACGTGATCATCGATAAAAAAATATAATACTAGATTGGATTTCCTGTATCTTACAGTACAGCTTGAAATACGTAATTGTAAGTATATTAAATCTTCAGCTATGAAGTTAAGATGGGATAGCAATTTCGTATCTGCATATATGTCTCCTTGGTCATGTTGATATCAAAAACTGCATTTTTTTTGATCAGTTGTCCTATGGAGACGACATCGAGTTCAGATATCTATTTATCTGTGTACCTCGAGGCTGAACAGACCAACTGATTTGAAAAACTATAGCTAAACCAGATCACGATGCACCTTCAATGAGAAGCATTGCCCAAGAACCTGCGCAAGGAAGTGGAACGAGAATCCCTCAGGACTCGCATCACTGATGTTTGACAGCTGTCCATTGATAGCATGAAAACAATACTCGCATCTAGCGGTATCTCTTTGTCGTAAACAGTTCTTGGACATTAATTAATATGGAGGAAGATTCCCGCTTTTGCATCCGAGCGTTGGGTGCTGTTTCAAGACATCATAAACTCTTTCGTTCTTCAACATCGCCGAACCTGTCGCCGTTTCGCTCCACGATCCTCTCAGTTATTGCTCGACATCTCGGGGAGCTGCCGGAGGTTGGCAATGCCTACACGCTCCGCATGATCGTCAAGCTCGTCAACCATTATCAATGGACATGTCCTGCTATCTGTCCAACCGATGATGATACCCGTAGATGTCTTCCCTGATAACTCCTCCCGTCCCAGCGGTCTCTCGAAATCTACCGATAGATACGTTGGGCCTAGGTGGCACTGTGATAATATGTCTGTGATGTTTACTCTCACGTATCTCTTTCCACCTTCATCCACCTCTGAAATACGTTTGATAGTGTATGCGTCAAGAACAATGAATACCTTTCAGTAAAAAAGTCTCGTATCCTGAAACTCCTGAACTTTTCGAAGGTTTAAAATTCCTGCGGCGTATGATTGTCTCCCTCAACCCGGTCAGTAGCCTGTGGGACTTTGCACTTAGTTTTGAAAATTTCCCAGTCGGGATGTTGGAACAAGTCACCATTTAATTACTTCAATACTGTTTCCGGTCGCAGGGCAGTGGGTTCATCTTGCAGCAATTCTTTAGGACTAGCCCTTTTCTAAGCCGTCCTGCTATAGGTAGGCGAACAGGTTACAAATGCTACCTTCAGATCAAATGACCTGATCGTAGGTACGAATCTGTGTTTAAATGATCATTTAGACGTCCCACATGGCACGCCCAAGACCAGGAAAGAAATTGTGTTAGACTCGTCACGCTGGGTTTGTGGAGAGATCAAGTAAGCCCAAGAAAGTAGCCTCCGGCCAAAATCCGGATTTGAAGCTGGTGCACTATCGGACTTCCATTAGGCGAAGAGGGAAAACTGTTTCAGCGGGACATGATGTGGTTTTCGAGGGGCATCTCTTCTAAGTCGAGCATCGGGCTTGGGGGATGATAAGTGGCGGAACCTGCAGCTCTCACTCGACAGCTCTGGTCCAGATCCAGGAGAGAAAAGAGCATCATCCGAGCCTGGACCTGAGCACTGAGTGACAACATACAATAAGCCACTGGCTTTGGACTTTGGGCTTTGGTCACGAGCCCCACAACACAAACGCCTGGCCTCCGAATTCATGTTTACATTCCACCGTAGCGAGCCTGTCCTGTTCTTCCTTTATGAAATGGTGTAGACTTTGCCATGAACAATTTTGTGGAGATTTCTTCTGCATTGGAGAAATATCCATTTCATCCCGGACTACTGTACCATTTCATCCTGCCAATGTAACAATTTGTGAACTTGCTGTTGTTCCCTCCACCAACGGCTTCTTCGATTATGTAAGCACCCATCGACCTTAGCGAAAATCCTTTCGGCCCCTCCCTCGCCCCTGGAGTTACATTTCCGATGAAGTAAACATGTCCTTCTTCAACGTCTTCACACGGAATTCCCGTAGCGGCGATGCATGGTTCTCCGCTGGTCCAAGCACTTCCTATCCCAACATCACAGCATCCGGCAGCACCCCACTTTCTGCTCAACTCCCTTGTCAAGAACGCGTCGCTCTGAGTTGCAAAGTCTTCTACGTACCTAGCGATGACAGCTCTCAAGCTAAAGAGATAGATCAAAGCAGCTCGGAAGGTCTGCCTGCAGACTTAAAAGATCAAGTCGTGGTGTTCCGATATCAAGGGGACTTTCATGCAGTGGATCACGTGAGTATACATGCTCTTGGAAGTGTTGAGGTCATGGTTGATGTGGTTCTAGAGCTGTCCTCACTTGTCGTATCCACTTTCAAAAGGTACTCCCTTCGATATCGAAGATTTTGGCGTTCGGTTGAGCGCGGGCATCCGATGTCCGAAACATGACTGGTCTTTCGATCTGGTGCGTGGAAATGGGGATCGAGGAAATTATCGATTGAAGATCTGGGAGGTACAATTGAGGCCTATTTCTGGAGCTCGGGATGACGAGGGCATAAATGGCGAGGTGAAAGAAGTTTGGGTCAGGAGGAAGCAGAGAATGGGGTAGACTTTGGGATTCAAGGACTGCGACGTGTATACATTATGTTCATGAAAGTATGGGAAATGATTGGAGTTTGGAGGACCATGGGTAAAAAGCATCACATCTGAGTTTGGAGATAGCAGGTGTTGCTGATTGACATTAGATTAGATTATGCTACAATCTTGTGATAAAGGTATGTCCATGTTCCCAGAACGCCAAAAATGCCTGTCATTGGGACCGCCTCGTAACAATCTGCCGTGCAGGACCAAACATCACATCATCATATATACTCATGTCCTACAGTATAGTGTCCACAGACCTTCTTTATGTGATAGAGATGTTGAAAGTTGGGGCAAGAGGGGTGACCTCGAGGATGACAGGACCTTTTCAATAATTTCAGCGATGGTCTCGGACATGACAAGGGGCATACATACCAGCAACAATGTTGGAGTCAGTCAAATTGCCAGAGTTATCCCTAGTCAGGAAAACATAGCTCTGTCCCTCGACCATCATGGGAACCTCGACCATGAGCATGCCGCCCGACATTGTTTGGGGTGCGACGGCGGCGACGTTGAGACCGCTCACGAAAGTAGCGAAGACCTCTCCGCTGACTGCATCCTTAGGTTGGAGGTCGATATGAGCACCCTGAGCTGTTGGAAGGCCTGAAACAAGAGTGAGAGCAGGGTAGGCCTTGACTGGGAGCGGCATGTTGGTCTCTGGGCAGGACTTGATGAAGCCAGATGCGATACTAAGTCAAAGTCAGAACATGGCGGCGGTAATGGTCTGTGGCAACATACGAGTACACAGCATTGAAGCCGAGTGGAGTTCCAAACACATTTGCGGATGGAGTCTCCCCGATCTGGTTGATATTAGTGACTGAGCGCATGAGTTTTTCAAGTGTCATGAGACACACAGCAGGGAATTCTCACAGCAGATCTTTGTTGGGATTCTATTCATTGTCAGCCACGATGAACACGGGTGCGAACAGAAGGACAATGAACTCACGATGCAAAGCTTCAGTGACGAGGATTGCGCCGGCTGCTGTCAAGTAGGCCTTGGAGGTGACAAGAGGGGCAGCACCACTTGTATCGTTAGTATTGTCGATCGGATGGGATTGGAGTCAACTCACAGGTAAGCCGAGACACCAACGCCCTCAATGACAGAAGACAAAGCGACGAATGACTTGGGATCGGTCATAGGGAAGCTGTACTCGCACGGAGCCACTGGCATAGCACCAGCGGCGGTGAGTCCAGCCTCAAGGTAGACAACATGTCCCTCCTCATCGTGAGCGACATACTTCAAGTCATTGTAGAACTTGGAGGAGAAGCCGGCATCGGTGAAAGCCTTCTCGTCCCATTCGCTGAGAGCCTTCTTGTAGAAAGCATTCTCGAGGTGTTCGAGCTATGGGGAGTCAGTCACTGAAGCTAGAGAGTATTGAGCGCCACGTACTGTGAGTGCGTATTGCAAGATGACGGCGTCGATGTCACCACTGTCTTGTCTCTTGGTGGGTGCAGCGGTAACACCAGAGACGATGGCGGTTAGAGCGAGAGCGGTGGTAGAGAAACGCATTTTTAGTATTTGAAACGGGTGAGCAAAAGCGAAGAGCGAGAGTTGATTCTTGAGATGCGAAAATTGGTCTGCTTCCCGATAGTGGATTGGTTGGTCAAGAAGAAGAACTGTTCGACGACGGGCGCAATATATACTTATACTTATCTTAAGAATCGGAAGGAACCATGATCATCCATGGCCACAGTTCCCATGATCTCAGCCTGAGCCCAAAAATCATTCGGAACCAGAACCTCCCGTTGGAGCTACATGGTATGGAAAGAGTGAAGACGAATTGAAGACTGGTCTGGCCAATGGTAGACTTTACTCGGAAGCCTAAATTTCCGATCTGACAAGAGTCCTGAAAGCAAGAGCGAAGTGTATTCTTTGTGGTGACAATTTGTTCCAGCCAATCCCAGCTTGGGGGTGGAGCGCATTGGGTTAACGTGAGTGACAAAGCTGCAGAGCCAAACGACTTCTTCATTGCCGGCTCTTCAAGGACCCGAACTATTGGGAAGATCCCGTTGCGCTACACTTTATTCCAACTGTCATCGTCTCTTTCGAGTCTAGTTGAAGGCAGGAGCGGGGTCGAGGGGTAGCTCTTTCCACGCTAGAACATGAGCTTGAATCCTAGTCGGATGGAACGGTAGCTATCTTACAGGTCCCAAAAGATCAGAGATTCTGATAAGGGTGATGGGAAAGCTGATATGATCACGAGACTTCTCAATAATAGATGCTGCTGCCGATGACAGCGTGAACGCATAAGCCAAATGTTGTTGACTGCTGCTCGGAAAGTACTGTGAACAAGGAAATTGACCGGGTGCAAAAGTACTAGCAATATCATTTTTGACATGGTATTTCACACAGGATGAAATGCCCTTGGCCCTTGGTCGGATACAATCCGAAAGAGTTCATGTCCTCATGTCGTCTTGACAGCACTAGATGCAGGTGAGGTCATTGATCCGAGACATTTTGACCTCCGGATGGCTGAGTTGAGCTGGCCCCAAAATTGTTTCCTTTGTCCTGACTTGAAAGAAGAAATCAACAGAAGAGGATGAGGAAGAACAAGAGCTCGGGAGCGCTGTCATCCGAATTAAGCCCTCTCGCTAGCTGCTCGAGGGCTAGTGTTTGGGCTTTATTTGTTAAGCGAGAAGCCTCTTCGTCATCATCTTGGACCCCTGTTTTTCGAGCTCCTCGGTACATCAATCTCAAATCCTCAAAGGCCATGGTGCTTGAATCAAATGGTCATTCTTTCTGTTCTCCGGAATGAATGCGTGAGTTTTTGCATATCATTTGTTAGCCAAGACTTCCGTTGTTGGCTTGACATACAAGCCCTTTGCCGATTACAGTTCGAAGTTTCACGTTCCGGATACCTGTACCTGTTGTCCGAATGTCCACTGTTTTTTCATGTCTGTACTCTCTGACGATGCACTGCTCCATGCTGCTATCAAACATTATACGAAGGTGTTCCCGAGGTTTGTGAGCATTTCCCTGCGTGTATTCCTGGTCTGGGATCTCGTTGCTCAAGACGCTTGTGAGAAATGAAGTTATGGCATACGATTAATTTCAAAGACTATGCAGCAATACAAATACGGTTTGAACGATTTCTACACAAATCCAGCTAACATACCATCTCCTCATATCTCACTCTTCCTCGCATCGCTATCAATTAATGACTGTCCGGATCCCCTCTACTCTCTCACTCCGAGGTTTGCGCCACACCATGCAAAAACTCCATCGCGCTCTTCCTCCAACACCGCGTCCATCATCAAAGCCAGCAAATCTACTCCCCATAGTTCTTCACTTCTGTGTCATTGTGACGATTGCGGCCTAGATAATTTCGATCGGCAATGTCTCGACAAGGTAGGATGATGTCGGAACAAGGCCGCAATTCCCACGGCGGTTCGGCTCGTAGTGACGAGTCGATCTCCCATCGAGGGAGTGCCTGGATAGAATTGTCGAGATGATGAGACTGATAGCTGTCGTGAAAGGTGCCTCTGCAGGCCATCTTTCTCAATACTTAGTCAACGTCCCAATTTCTTCGTTGTTATGTCGACGCGTATGTGACCGGATTGTACCAGTCTGTAACACCGCAAGTTATATACCTGACTTGGTCGAGGTACAGAACTCGGTGGCTTCGGCGCCTGACTGTCAGCCTGCTGATGCGATCGCTACCCATCACCGCCAAAGATGGTATTCCGCATTCACTACTTTGTGCATCTCTTCAAATCGCTGGACCATGCTTTCCTTAGATTCAGCACCCTTGAACAAAGCCATCGCTGTGTCCATTTGTGACTCCAGAAACGTAATTCGATTCTGCCACTACGTGGTGAAGTCAGCATCCGAGTAAGCGGAATATGCTACTTTTTCAGTGTTTAAATACGGTATAGACATACCGATGGATGAGCACACGCTTGTGTTGTCTTGAAATAAGCAGGTTCTTCTAGTTCTCTCTCGCGAGCAAAAGCGAGTGCCTCTCGTGGATCAAATCCAGCTTTCGCCATCAGCAAAAAACCAATATAGTCCGCCTCATACTCTCCGAGTCTTCCGAATGCGCACCATTGTTTCTCTTTTGTGTTGAAATAACGCATCTCGTTGTAGAACATCACCGCTCCTATGTTTCCGAGACCGAGACACCATTGCTTCCTGCTTTGAAACAATTCGGTGGCACGTTCGGTACCGTGAAAGAGAGCATTGGATTCGACCTGGTGCGCTGCTAGTATGTGTCCCAATTCGTGAGCTAAAGCCCATGCGAGGCCACCCAGAGATTTGAATTGCAACAGCTGTCCCAACGGCATGTTTATACTGCTCCAGACGCTATAAGCCGATTTGGCTAAGAAATTGTTAACAAAGTACTCGTACAGCGGATAAGAGAGAGTAACTGGGGATGAACAGAATACATACAAGTCCAATTGCTACGAATTATAAGCTGGGGTTTGAATATAGTAGGGCCGACGGCTTGGACGATCGCGTCCAAGACACCTTGTATGGTCGGCTTCAGGCGCCCTAATAGTGGCCAACCAAGTGGCAGGCCTCCCTGCTCAAACATAGCCATCTTTATGCAGTCGTTGAGATTTGGGGGTGCATTCTGGAAGCGAGTTTGTTTTCTGCCCGAGACGGCCACTTTTCGCCAATCGCTTGCACCAAACAGGGACTGAGCAGAGAAAGCCGATGATAATGCTGGAGCCAGGTTTCGGCAATTGCATGGTGGTGTAATACTTGCTACACAACGCTGCGTAGTATTTTCATATCGTGGGACATAGTATACGGGTGGGAAAACAGGTGGAACGGGGATGATAGACCAAGCTGTGGACGTGTGGAATCGCCGATCCAAGACCTAGACGACAATTAGAAATCAGCTTCTAGAATTAACTGCAGAAATTCACCTGAGTCTGTGTTCGAGGGCCAGGTGGCAATACTTGCACGTTACTCTCGGGCGATGTATTTGTGGCAGCTTCGAGACCTCGCTTAGGCCATGGAATAATGCTTCGAGGAGAGTGTTGTGCATCGTCGCGGGAAAGCTACAGGTATGTCAGAATACTCATTCTCTCTCAGATGCAACCTTTGGCAATCACTGACCTCGTTGCTAGTATCTGTTGAGACTGGCTCCGAAATGGCTAGCCTGGCCATTTCAGATTCAAGCACGGATGCGACGGCCATCGTGAACTCGCGGACAACGAAGGTGCCGATGTACAGATGTACGAACTTGTCGCAAGTGAGCTATGTGATGAGGATGAGATAAGGGATGCATTTTAAGGGATTTTTGATCGTGGGAACCCTTCTTGAATTGTCTGTCTTAGCTGCCATTGTCATCTCAACTGGCTCTCTCGCTTAGGTTGGTGAGTTGTGGTTCAGATCCAGACCAACGAAAACTAGCACTTCCCACTATTACTACAGTGACGTGGGTTACCACTCGACATCTCGAGTGTCTAAACTGTTTCTTACTCTATAGCTTATTTACGTGGCAAAGGAATTGCGGCTCGCGGCACTTCAAATAACCCAAACTATCATTTATTGTTGTTGTCGTTCTTGTTCGAAATAGCCGAGCAATTCCCAAAATCGGTCAGCATCCACCGCTACCAATGAATCTGAAAGACATGCTCTGACCCTGACTTGTTGTATACTAAGGCCCTTATAAACTGGTATCACATGTAGTTTCCCACGGTCTTGAGTTCTGATGGTTTCCACAGAAGCAAAAGAGACATTCCGCATAACGAGCCGTAAGTCCCGCTTCCCCGCCACATTTTCATATCCGCAGCTCGCTAAGACGAACATCAATATCGCTGTCCATCACGCTTTCTTTCCGAATCTTCAAATACTCCTCAATGGCATCCAGTCTCGCCATACAATAAGCAACTTTGAATTCCTCATCCTTACCAAAGAGCCCCAAATTTTGCTCCCATCTATGCTCAGACCACTCGACACCAATAGATTTCGATCCACAGAAGCCGCAAATTTATTATGGAGAACACCTCTGCAATAGATGCTTTATCGCTCTCTTGGACCACGCTGGTCATTACCTCCTCTGTTCTCGGGGTAGAGTACCAGTTCGCCAAGATTGAGCACTCGTGCTTGCAAGCGGGGTATAGTTTCGTCGTGGATCGTTCTTGCCACGCCTTTAATTTCGTCCTGTGATAGTACAGCATAGTCGTCTTGGTCTTCACTGAACTTGTCACTATCTTCTAGAACGCCTCTCCACATCTCCGTGTAGGCACGTTGCCAGGCTCTTTCCAAGATTTCGACGACAGATTTAGAATAACATGAGGTTGGCATTCTTTGCCGGGCTTCTTCAAGACTCGATCTTATGGCCGGGGCTCTTTTCTCCGACTTAACGATATGAGCCAGCAGGTAATAGCAAACTAGTGTGGTGAGATGTTGGCTCTCTTACACTTGGATGTGTAGTCTCTACGGACGGGCGACCGTGCTGGGCAGGGAGACCCATTGCACGAGACGCCTGTATCCAGTCGATGTAACTTTGTAGGTCGAATCCAGCATCGGCCATAATATTGAAACTTATTTAATCTGCCTCGAGCTCTTGACATCTTTGTAAAAAGCGCCTCCCTTCCGTACTCGACGGATTCGTCTCGGGAGTAGATTGTACGAACCGGGGATTTTCTTCGCCAGGCGCCTCTATGTGGTTAATATACGCTTTCGTGACTTCAAGCCACCCACGTTCTAATCCATGTCGGCTAAGAACGTGGCCAAGCTCATGGCTGAGAATCATGGCTACATGAGCTGCGGCTCTGCAATCCAGCTGCTTGCCGATACTAATGTAGACTGTGTCAGGAGTGGCAAAAGCAACCGGCTTGTCTGGTGTCAAAATATTAAAATGTATCGAGTCCTCGTGGAGATAAATGCATACCTGCGCAGGAATTGAAAACCCGAAGCCGAATATTTCTATTGCTTCTGGTAATAGCTGATGACAGTAACAGATGGTCGAAAATATCGGATACAGCTTTGGCAATTGGATGTGTCACAGTGCATAATATAGTCTTATCGTCTAAGCCAAACACGTAGCTCAGTGCATAATTGTCAGGAGTTGGGATGGGTTCATCCCAGATATATTGTTGCCTCGCCGTAAATAACACTTCGTATTGTGATAGAAGTGGTGCCTCCTGGTTGGAATCCTGTAAAACTGGAAAATTACTTGTCGAGGCCCACTGGGAACATAAATATTCGTAATACGCAACGGAGGTTACGACAGGTATGGAACCCGATTTTCTGTCGTTGTTCGTTTCCATTGTGGTGGTTTTTGCTATGGCTGTGGGAGAGTACCCCGAGAGCCGGACCTTTTCGACTACCATTGAGTTGTATGTAGGTCGGCGAAGCAGAGCGAAAACTTCGAAAGAGGTACACGGATGACAGCTACAAACAGATATATATAGAAAAAACGGTGTTTGACATAACCTCACAGTAGATAGAGAAAATGAAGAAACAGTACCCAAGTAATCAAGCATTTCGCGTCGAAAACACATGCCTCATAATTAAAGTCTAGACTGAAACCTCTCATTTCCAGTCCTAAGAGATTTTGAAATAGTCCAAGACTACTGTCAGAATCTAGTCACTCGGTGCATAAGCATACACTAGCCCCAGAAGGTTCTAGCTCACTTACAGAGCATATAAGCGCCTCCCTCTGCCTGTATCGAGTGCTACACAGACAACAGAAAACAAAACCTCAAATACCCTATCTCGCACGGAATATGCAACCCCCGGTGATACCAACGACTACAAATACCAGTACCAAGATCTTTCGAAACTTGGAGCTGAGCCGTCATAATTTTCCTGGGCAGTTGAGTCTAGTCGCTGATAATGGGTGGGTTACCAGCTAGGCCGGTTGCTAGACAGCCCATACCAAACTAGCGTGGATACGAGCCTGGGGATGAACCCGACCATGGCACGAGATCCTCGAAATATGTTTTTTTCTCTCTTTAAAAATCATAGTCCTCTCAATCCTGAAGCAGTTCCCCCGATCCCGAGCTGCAGAAGAAACAGGAGTCTGATACCGCGCGAGCCATTAAAGGAGCACTATTTGTTATCTAGCAACCTCGCAGATTACAGAGGACATGATTGCAATGACCTCTGGGGAACATATCTAAATGAGTCATCGGTAGATTTTTCCTTCGAAGAATTTCAGATGGAGTTCCGCTCCAGCAGTGCCTCAGTCAGTTTTCACATCCATCGTTGTCTACCTGGGTTTCACTGTCGCCCATCTAAAGGCACTGGTGGCACTGTCAAGCCCAAAGAGTTAGAGAAGCCATTGGGATACCACGGTATGGCACTAAGAATCATCACTTCGACTTTTTGTGCCCCTTCTCTCAGCGAGTAGCCAAGTCTCAGAGCTGCCCTCATGAATGTTCAAGCCATAAATACTACAAGAACAAAACCCCACCGTATCAACTAACAACTTCACGCTGAAGACCACTCCATCCCTATACCATCAATACCCACGACTCCAAGCCCTATCTTGGTCAGGACTCTGCCTTCCAAGACAGGAAAAGACTTTGTCCGGGAACCATGCCATGAACTTAACGGCTTTCCCGACGACGTTCCTTACACCTCGGTCCTTATCAATGGCGTCTGGAAAATTAGAAGGCTACAACAGGCTACTGCGCCCTTCGATCTCTCTCGTTTCGTCGAGAGTGGGAACGAATGGAAGGGCTGCAGCACTTGTCGTCCGGAAGAACTAAAAGCACGCCAGAGTGACGTTGGAGACCATGTAGATGAAGAGGGCGAATTTTAGTGAGCAAGCATGTCACACATCACAACAGGCACAGCACAGGGATTTATGATAAAACAATCAATATGATGCTGACTTCGCTACTGATTATTTATACAAAGACAACGACAACTCTCAGATCCCTCCACTAGATCAAATTGTGTAATCCAATCCTCCACTCAACCACCATTCCTGAATATCCAGTTCTCCTCCACAGCCCCGAGAGGAGCACGAAAACTAAATACAGGTAGAAATGAAAGTAAACAAAAAGAGGATCAAATCCAGCCAAATCTGCAGATACAACGCAAAAAACTCGCACGCAGGCAAGAACAGCGCGACCTAAAAGCAGGATAAACACCAAGATTGTATATCGAACAAGGTATCTGATGAGTAAAGATGGGATGAATGATGATGATGACGAGGAGAAGAGAGGTATAAACGACGACTATTAATAAGTAATATGCTGCCAATATCCGAACCAAACTGAAGAAAACAGACACAAATTTTTGCGAAAAGAAAAAGCAGCTAGTAGGACAAGGGCAGTAACAACACAATAGGTGGGCCAGCCAGATGTGCGTGTGTGCGAGATTAAGTAGGATGCGCCGAATGATGATGACGCGCCGTGAGGAGATGTGGTATATGAGGAAAGAGAGATGATGAAGATCCCGAATGCTCAGCCAAGCCAAGCCAACCCGAACCAGACCAGCCCCGTATTGTTGCCCGTGACCTTATTCTTTAGGAAATGCCTTTCTGTCCGCCAGCCAAATCCAAGCCTGTAAAACAACGACGCTATATGCAATTGACAAAGGAAAGTTTCGAAACAAAACGCGTGAGATGGGAGTGAGCCGGATATCAGAGTCTATGCAAGGAAAAACAAAGGAAATCATGGAGATCGTTAAAAGCAAAATCGACAATTTTAATACACGCTGTCGTCGTTGTCATCCGGTCCCTGAGAAATCATCGAAGGTGTTGAGACATCAGAACCTTCGATATCATCCTCATAGCCGATGAGGGCTTGGGAGTGGAAGCGGAAGGATTCACCCATGATCTTGGTGATACTATTAAGCTGTTAGTATATATTCAACACTGGCATGAATGGATAACGACTTACCCCCAAACGACAACTTCATCCAGCATACTTCCCCAAAGACGAGCCACAGTCGAGCTAAGCTTATTGCCAACGATCTCGACAGAGTCATCATCAAAGAGAACCCGAATCTTCTGGTACATGGCAGTTTCCTCATCAGTTGCGGGTTCATCGTCATTTTCCAGGCGATAGAGCCACAAGCTGAGGATGACCATGAGGTCGAGACCACAGAGTGGATGTTCGATGCTCCAGTTGGTAGGCGAAGTGCGTGCTACCCAGCGGATACCTTGCAGAGCTGCGGTCTCAATGCAGTTGAAGCATTCTTGAATGACTTTGATCATCTCGCTGGATCTCTTGACCTTGTCCCGTGCGTTGCTCATGGCAGCAGCAACCTCATAGCAGTCGTGATACCTCAATACCTCTTGAATCGACTTGAGATCGACTTCAAGACGGGCACGAGCATTTCGGAACATGGCCGTGGCATTGAAGATCAGGGGATGCCCTTTATGAGGGGCGCTGAGTGGTACTGAGGCAAACTCAGGCTCACAAAGATCAAGCGATTTCTCCCATGTCTCCAGAGCCAGGCGAAGCTTGTATTCGGTGACCACATCTTGAAGAGCTTCTGGACTGCGCTTGTGATACCAAACCTCAAGGAAGAGTGCGTTGATCATGACACGAGTAGCAAAAGCACTGTAGCGCAATGATTCTCCTTGAAAAAGGTTATCGTGAGCTTCCATGAATGATGGAGCTTGAGAAGCAGCGAGCTGTTCCGACCAGGTAGCTTCATCTACAACATTGAGATTCCACATCTCTTCAGTCGATGGCAATGAAAGGTCTTCGAACTCGTTGAAGCTGATCGCTGGAGTGTGGTTGTATGACAAAGTCAGAAGCCCAAAAAAGATATAGACGGCGTAGTAAGTACGTCTGCAGCCTTCATCTTCAACCCACTCGGCCCGAGTAGGTTGAGCGCCTTCGCGTTTGTCAGTGCGGATCTTCAACTCATAGCGGTTACCGGCGACCATGTTGGCAAGGAGACTCTTGATGGAACAAGCCCACTCGAGACCCTTTGGATCACCGCTCCAGCTGGCAAAGATCATGTTGAGCAGAGAGCTCTGCATCGTCCAGAGAGGACATTTTCGGGAGCTGAAGTTCTCCTTATTCTGCAAGAACTGGTTGACAAGGACCTTAGAGCCAATGTGAAGGATATAAGCTTGATCTTGATCGAAGGCATACAATGCACCAATGGAAAGAACAGCTAACAGCAGCGGCGGCGAAGCCTCGGTTGCCTTGAATGATGCTGGATGCAAGAATGGCAGATGATGATGGAACAGTCCGAAGTATGTCTGGAGATACCTGTTCAATGAGCCTAAGCTGGGAAGACGGAAGCTGTCTGGGATGGCACGTTCACTGTCACTATCGCGAATGTTGTCAAGGATGATATTCCGCTCATCATCGTTGAGAACCTCGGGAGCCTTTGGTGACTGATGCCCAGTGCGGGATTGAGATGGAGACATCTGACTTGGCGTGGCCGTTCCCGAGGGTGGCAAAGAGTTGATCATCTGTTGAAGTGCTGGTACGAGTCCATTGTAGCCTGAAGCTGCCGCCTTGTTGATGGGAGGTAGCTGATTTGGATGCGGCTGCATGGTGCTCGTGCTGGTGAAGGAGGTCTGCGACTCTTGCGATCCGGAAGCAGTTGACGTGATGGAATGCGACTTTGGCTCAGTTACCGACTGCGGCATGAATGAATCCCACTGCACCTGCGGAAGCGAAATGGCTCCCGAGGGGAATGTGACTGATGGCTCCATGAGCGCAGAGCCATGCGAGAAAGCCATTCCAGGTCTATTCTCATATGGTCCTACGCCTGCGTTGCGCATCGCCGCAGTTGCTTTGTGGTGCAGATCGGTCATCAACATCGCTGCGGTCTCGAGATCCACCATGCCATCACTGCTCGCCTCGATCTGCTCGAGGGCCGAAGTGTCGATGGCAATGGCTGACTTGGAAGGGCCGGCCATTGGACTGGGTTTTGGTCCCGCTCGTCGCTTTACATCGCTGTGAAGAGGGACGCCTCCATCTTTGGCGTGCACCGTTCGGTCATGTCGAAGCAATAAATCGCGTCGCACGAAGGTACTTCTACACTTCATGCACTTGAAAGGGCGCTCCTTGGTGTCTGCAGAACAATGTTAGTATTGCTATGATGATGATCGTGATGATTGAGTATGAGGGTAGTATTGTTATATAATATTGATGCGGATGTGCTGGGTTGAGGTGTCGATCCAACCCCTCACACGCGACCCGAGAGGGGAAGCTGTGTTAGTTGGTGGCGGGCGGGACATGAAAGTCGCGAAGAGAAGGGATGAAAGAATGAGGGGACGTTGAGGGAACAGCGACAATAGCGCTGGGAAGAGGAGATTGGTAATGAAAGGGAGAGATGAATGATAGAACTTACGTGATCTCTCGTGTCTGCTGCGATGCTCACTCCTGCTGAAGGCTCGATTACAGAACTGGCACTTGTACTTCTTCTCGGGGGCCAACGACGACGACGACGACGATTTGCGCACAGCCGACGACGATGCCGCAGTGGGCAGGACGGTCATACTGGCGACAGGCATGTTGACTGTGATGTTGCTGCTGATGTTCTCGCGTTGAGTGGTGATGCTGTGCGATGGTGTTGACTGTGTGTCCTTCCTGCTGCGTTGCTGCTCTTGTCCTGTCTATCCTATCCTCCTTCCTTCAGACTCTCGATGGTTGAATATCGACCGTCTGGCTCGCGAGCGTGGGCGTAGGGCTTAAAGTGTAACTTGGGTTCTTTGCGATGTAGTGTTCATTTGTTGATATTTCGTGTGCATAGAGTTGTGTGTTGTGGGTATAATGGTGGCAGCGGCCAGTCTCGCGACGGGGACAGATTCTCGCCTTTGGTGGGCAAGAACGGGTCGCAAGTCGCGTTCGTCGGGTGATGTTGAGGGGTATTAGGTGGCGGAATGTGCGTCGCCAGATATATTGGATGATGAAGATGTATTAGTATCGTCGACGATGGATACGTACTCGATGTGTGTGCAGTGTGGTGTTGTTGCGAAAGAGGGGTTGATGAGAAAGGAAGAAAAGGACCAGAAAAAGTGGAGGGGAAACGAGAGTGTAAGGAGGGAGGCAGGACCTGAGGTTCGAGTGAAGGGTGGAAGTGGGAGGAGAGTGTGAGTCCAGTGAGTGGAGTGGCCTACAACTGGGCCTGGTAGGGTGGGCAGTGGGCAGTGGGCAGTGGGCAGTGGGTCGTTCTTTCAGTGCAGGGCAGGGATGCCGGGGGTCGGGGGGTGTGACTTAGTGGAATTTGGCTGTGGATTCGGCTGCATCGCTGCAGCGTGTGGCTGTGACCAACGCTCTCTGGCTTAGCGGTGCACCAAGAAAACGAGGCCGACGAGAGGGGGAGCTGTGCTTGCTGGTGCGGTGCTGGGGGGGGGGGAGGGGTGGTTAACAGGCTAGCTGGACATGGTTCTCTGGGTTCTGTGGTTCTTTTCCAAGCACATGGAAGAAAAGGAGATGGCGGGGGCAAGGGCAAGGGCAAGGGCAAGGGAAGAGTGGGAAGGAAGTGCCAAGCAGACGAGCATCCGGGACCTCTTCCACGTCTGTTAAAGCAGCAAGAGTGTGCCAGATTTGGCAATTATTGCTTAATGACTGGCTGACAGCTTTCGAGGGAGCACTCGAGAAGGGGGGAAAAGAACACTGCGCACCACAGGAGAATATGCACGAGCACAACGGACGGCACCACGAAGTACGCAGTACCAAAGTCCCAAGAATACAGGATGTCGCACGACCTGGTCCAGCCGAAAAGTGCCTTGTCTGACGATATTTCCTAACACGATTCAGCGTTCGGCTTCAGCGCCATTCCTCCCTGAGAGCTATAACAATACTACGCCGGCCCTTCCGTCAAGCTACTGTACGCTCGAATTTATAGGGCGTTGCGGCCCATTCCTTGCTTGGTTCAGGGGAGTGAGCTCCATCAGTGCCCATCACTTGGTGAAATCACAACCCCACTGCCCCTCTCTGTCCCTCAATTCTACATGTACCAGTATATCATGCGACGCGACACCGGACTATCGTGAGAGTATTGGTTGAGGTATCACCAGTATTTCAACTGGATGGTGCCAGCGACTCTCGAGCGGATCGTTGAAATAAGTACCTTCGTATCTGTGCTCAGCGCCAGCAGGATGGACAACCATTCGTTATGTTCCCGAATTATTGAATAGGAGACACAACCCCGCCACCACTATCACACTTCAGACGAGGCGATCATATCAGAAACAGAACTCCCTGGTGGATACATAAATGGATATGGATGGAGGGGTCATCATTCGATTGTTTCTCATGCGAGACCAGGACCCTTAAAATGCCACTGAGGAAGGGCTCGCTTCGACTCACATCGAGTCAACAGTTATGAAAGTATATTTATCTGTGGTCAGTGCTGACTACAGTCTTCGAGTCAGGATGGGGTCGTTACCATCCCCTACATACGTGAAGGCATTCCTATCGTCTGAAAATAGGGTCATCGTTTGGATGAAGGCCACTCCGAATTGCAGCACAGGCTAGACTCTAGGGTGAGGCTGTGGGTTGACAACGCAGCAGGAGCAGCAACAACACCTCAGCAGGTCGATTCAGTTGGTTGAGGGGTCGTTGTTGTAACGTCCGGATGACTGTGACCCCACGAAACATCCCACCAACCATCACCAAGCCCTTCAAACGGCAAGAGATGGGGGCAAACGAATGGCAAACGAATGGCAAACGGCAAGGCAAACGGAGGGGTGAGATGTCGCGTACCTGGATGCCTGGCCGGGTTCGGTAATAATGGCAAAGAATGTGCTTGATATGATATGGCATAATGACTGCAAGGGGCACATTTTTATGAACCCCTCGATGGGATGATATGATAGACAGTTTATCATATTGATGTTCTGGGTGCTTCTGGCCCTCAAAAGAACTCAGAGAAGCGATACGGGTGCGAGACGCAAGCCTCATCTCTCATGGTCAGCTCCCTGAATCTTGTGGCACTGTCCGCCATTAAAAGCAATTAAAACCAACCGACCTGAAGTAAAACATTTGCGACCTGTGCCGAATTGGCTCAAAGCGGGACGGACGGACGGTACGGTACGGAACTTACTGGTCTGATCTCTAAAAGTCTCTTCACCTCCTATAATTTCTTTTAACTTTGATCAACCAACACCAAACCAGATGGGATATTGAAATTTCAGAAATAGACCACGATACGATGCACTATAATGCGTCTTCTGAAGGATAGCTATTCCAGCACCTTTCAGACCCATATCATATTACATGTTCCCTACATCATCAAGCTGCCCCTTGCCGGCTCTCACGGATGACCCGTGCGAATCAGCGGGTGTACCCTGGCGGGCCGAGGACTTTTCCTCCCCTCTTTCTTTCCCCTCCTCACGAGAATCACCACCACCAAGATTTCCCATCAAGAACTTCAAATCCTTACAACCGAGACGCATTAATGCCATGTGAAGCAGCGGGGGACAAAAAGATACAACGTGACAACGCAGAACAGCGGTCAAGTCACGACCATTCCGAGCAGCCTCTTCCCCATCAAAATAAGACCTGGATACCTGCCTCAACCTGCCCTCCCCGACCCAACAAAGGCAATCCAGATCCGATCGTGCTTCTGCTTTGCATCTCGCTGACGCTTTCGCATCTCATCGAACATCTCACCGCTCAGATCACTGCATACGCATCAATGCTCTTTATGCAAAGCAGACGCACGCATGTACATTCATGTACATGTACTTCGTAGAAGCGAGAACAGATGCAGTTCATCTACAATCCCGTCGCACAAACAAATATCACAAGGAATTGAAGTACCTACTCGCTGCTCTTGGAAAGAAATCCCTTCTTCCAGATATTTGTCGCGAAATTATTGGATCGCAGCGTCTGAGACGCGTACAAGGGCAGACGAAAACACGCTTGTGTCCTCCCCCAGTCCAAGGTCAAGATCAAGTCAAGATCTTCAGGGCAGACACACATCGTCACCTGCACCTCCACCGAACCAACATCCTCGTTCCGCGCCCTCCCCCCTTGCCGCTTTCCCCTCCAAAATAGTCCATAGCCTAGCCCTACTTCCCATCGGCTTCACGAATAGCTTCATTCTTGGAGATAGAAATCAGCTTGCTCATGCCACAACACACCGTCGAGAGAAAGCTCGGTCCCGCGTCGCCGCTACAGCACCACACATGCCAGGTACAAGACCCACATGTACGGAGCTGTACCAAGTGGATATCACCTCACATCACTAGGGCCTAGGAATTGGAACTGCTTCCCCGGAAGCCCAGCCCAGCCAGCCGTTTTAACGGTATCCCTGTGATTTACTCGTGGTGAGTGGAACCTTGTTGGACTAATTCCCATTTGGGACGATTTCTTGACAGGGGGATAAAGTGGATTTGTGATTCTGAATTTTGTATGTGGATTCCAAGATGACAAGGAGGGGAGCGGGAGTTGAAATCTTGGGAATGAGAGAGAGGGGCTGGAGAGTGGAGGGGTAGATTTTCATATAATGGACAGCAAACACATCATTATCACAAACGATCATCAGATCTTAGTTGGAATGTACCTAAGAGAATGAAGTCCGAATTGACTTGACGGATGAAGATCAATAACGAATAAAGTCGTACAAGTGATCTCATCCGCATGCAATCTTCAGGGGAAGTTTCTCGATTCGTCAAACCTCCATGTTCCTGATGCCCGACAACTTGGTTGGCTGGGCTGGGCTTTAATTTTGTGTTTGTCTGCCCCTCCTCTGAGTTCCCGGACTCAAGTCTCAGGCTCAGCTTCACTTGCTTCGATGAGGGGCAAAGAAGCCTGCGAGGTGCTTCTATCGAGATGTCAATTCGTTGTCAAGCAAAGCCACAGCCTTCAACCCCAGCCCGTACTCTACTCTCGAAGCACTTCACTCCTACTTCCTCAATTGTTATCAAATTCAAGATCCACCTCGAAAACTTTCAGGAAGACATCTCGAAAATACAAGTCGACGAGACCACAATTATTACAAAAATCATCCCATCTCATCCCACTCTGAGCCCGAGACACCGGAACCTCTCGGTATGCGTGAGACATCCATCTCTCGAAGCCCACCACAACTGAAAGAGGTCAAGGATCGCGGGCATTAACGTTTCCTTCCTTGTCCTCCAAAACTGGACATCCACCTTCCGCCCTCCGGCATCCAATCAATTTTCCAGGAACAAGTAAATTAGTATCCGTGATATAGGTAGCGATCCCAACATCCTGGAAACGAGGTCTCCATTCTTTCCTCTGGAGTGGAATAACAGGCACAAGGGCAAGGGATGAGCAGAACAGGGCGAACACAGCTCGCGGAACCTTTGAGTGTAAACCCGCTCGGGAGACCACCCGGGAAGAGCTAAAACTAAAGATGAAGCAAGCTAGACGAGACGGACTAGGTTTCTTATGAAAATAGAAAGACATGCGAGGCTTCTAGAAGGGCTCGAGGGGAAATTCGCAATCTTTTGAGGGCGTGGCGGAGGGGTTGGAGGGGTTTATTTGACGGATTACGGGGAGGTGATAGGCTCGGTAGTTGGAGGGGAGGCATTCTTGGGATTCGTTGGAGGGTGCGAAGATTGGGATGAACATGCACCATGAAGCCCTCGTGGGCTTTGCCGGACGTGAGATTTCTCAATTTGCTTAGGGTAGGTCTAGGGTACCTTAGGGGCGGCCCATTCCCTGAGTTGCCGCGAGCTGCCGCTGTCGTAAGGGTTCCACTTGCCTGGGGATCGACCCAGTTCGTGATGTGCAATGCGATGCGACAGATACATTAGGGTTTGTTTGTTGGCAGCGACGGTGAGGTTCGCGAGTTAACGGTGAGCAGTTCGTACGGAGACGGTGAGGGAAGCTCACTTCACCGTCTGTCAATCTTGCATTAGGTTTTGCACAAGTCCGAGGATTATTGAATGTCTAGTGGAATACGTGTTCGCGCAGCTCCTCTGTTATGCCAGCAGGTCAACATTCCGGCGTGCCCTTTGCTCACAAACAAGGAATTCATCCTGTAAGCGGTTCCAGCGAACAGAAGATATCCTCAAAGTCCCGAATGTGAGGGGGATGATGAGCAGGTCTAGATTCCAACCCCTCCAAGCCTCTCCCATCATTTCTCACCGCCAAAAAGACGACCTGTCAACTTCCCACGTCCAAAGTCCAGATTGCCTCGTCCCAAGGTTCCCAGCACCAGCAATTTCAGCAAAGCACATCCCACGCTCGCATTCCCATGCCCATAGCACCGGTATCCACTCACCTGTCAATCCGCCTGCCTCTTTAGATGCTGCAACACCGATCCAACCCTCCAAGATGTTTCGCAGGACTGAATCGAAGGAAGCACGAGCCTTTCGCCTTATCTGATGTGATAGACATCTGTACGGATGCGGAAGGTTGTTCGTCTGAATCTGATCTGATGATAAATGAATGATCCAGCGCAGTGGTCCCCGAGGGAGAGAAGACCTCCTCCATTTTCGTTCCTTATGATATGTAGTTCAAAAGTGCAAACAAAAAATACAACTGCCGCGAGAACTGACCTTTCTCCTCACACCTCCCAAAACATTACGTTAAACGTGATTCCTATCAGCTTTCATAAGCGATAGGGCGTAAAAGACAAAAGATAAAGGAATGGAAGAGAGATAAGCAAACACACTTTTACAATCGCAACTGAAATGAAAGTGCAAACAAGCCCAGATCTTTCCATATTGTCCCGACCAACAAATGGCAATTGCAATCTGTGTATCTCGTCGCTTACGGGACCTGCGTATTCATCCCACGCAAACTGCAAGCCCCTGAATGCAAATGCAAAATGACATCCCACGCGCGGCTGGCTGGAGATGAGAGTCGCACAGGAGGCGGACACGTGCTTACCGCTGCCACCACCGTTCTGATGCGGGTGGTGCGAAATGTGTGAGATGCCGCGTTGGCGTGGTGTCTTGGTGTTTCGGGATCGATAGGGGAGGAAGCGTGGTGGGATGGATGGACAAGAACTGTCGATTGGCGTGGGATGAGAGGAGGGGTATCGTTTATTTTAGTAGGAAAACAGTTCTCATGACTTCGTGCCTCTCCCGTGGACGAGTCTTTCTTCACTTGAAGAGGAATACTCTTGAACGGGGATGGAACATGGAAATATTAGTGGTTACATCTCGTGTGTAGGAGGTACGGAGGTACAACTTCCAGTGAAGCCCGAGATTGGTGCTGCTAGATGCAGCTTCGGACCGAGTCGCGCCTCTGAAGTGCTTCTGCTTCTGCCTCGGGACCAGCCGTGCAAGGAAGGAGGATAACACGGCTGAAAGGGAAACCCATCGCATGTGAAGTGTTTCTTCCATTGTGATAAATTACAACAATTGTTGGGTTTTCAATCGCTTCACGATGTCGCCATAGAAAGATCCGGGATCTTCATCCGAGGAGGTAGAGCTCCACGTGATAGGTTTTTGGTCCAAATCGTTGTCCCGTTCCCCTCAATTTCCCCAGATATCAGGTCCTGGCATCTGACAATAGTCTGGCACACGATATGTACAGGCTGGCACACAATCAACAAGAGCTCATGCACAGTCATCTCCCAGAACAGGCTCGTCGACCGAGCCGTGAATTCGTAAGGCCAGCTTCTCGACTATCAATCTTGGTCAGCACCCAGAATAATATTGCGGAGAATCTATTCCCGCCGTTTTGGCTCTTCACGCGCTTGCTTTGAAGTCTGTGAGGGTGTACACAGGTTGAAGTAGGCTGTCCGCAGGTGCCTCTACTTTCCATTTCCAGTGCTGTACATGAGTCTATCGGTTACAATGTGCTGGCATTGGTAGATGGGATCGGCTCTGAGGTGGAGGGCATGCCGGCAATATAGGCAAATTGAAGGCTGCATGCGCTTCAGGACGCCCTGGAGTCTGTATCATATTGCGGACTGGAATGAGGGGTTGAAGCTCCCTTTCTCCCCACACTCCGGCTCTGTAGATAGAACATTCTTGGAACTTTGAGGTCGCATCCATGCGGCCTTTTTGGACGTCCTCTGTCTGGGAGGCATCATAAAGAGCTATCTTGACATGAGATGGTGAGGGCTATGGACGTAGCTATGCTACTTCTGTTTAGCAATGTCCGGCTTGCATGAGAAGCTGCAAGCCCCTCGAGCCATGTGGAGGCTAACGGGGAGGAGGGGACGATCGAGCCAGTGTGTCAACGGAAGATATAGATGACATGTACAATTACCTAGAAACCGTCTACCGGTTCCCAGCAGCTCCAAAAAGTATATTTGAACCATACTAGCCAGTCATTGAGGGGTAGAGTGACCCCTCGGATGACGCTGTGACGATGTTGCTGTGGCGGATTGATTGAGCGTTGTCTAAGTCCCAGGACGCTCCCGGATAACCCAGTACAAACTTGCGTGCCGAGCGGCCTCCCCACATTCAGCATACTCACCGATGATGAGCTTGAGCATGCATCGCATCGTAAGTATCGTATCGCTGGATGGGCATCTGATTTGACTGTGTGCTGCGAGACATGCGGATCAGATAGTCTGAGAGCAGAGGGCTGACCTTGCCAGCGAGGACTGTGAAAGGGAGCAGAAGGGAAAGTGTGGTTGAGGCTGGTCAATGAGAGGACGAGGAGATGGTTGTGTGCTAGCTCTCGGGGCAGTTTATAACTCAGCTGGTCATCGTAATCTGGAATCTGCTGTTGGGTGTCTATCTCTAGATGCAGCGTCTGTGGTACACTACATGACATGAAGGCCTTTATTCGCGGGCGAATAGTCGGTCTCGTAGCATTACTGGTTTGGAAATAAGCAGCAGAGGACGTGAGCTGAGCTGAGCTGAGCTGGGGTTCTGTGGACTTTCCGCCCATAACTTTCATGATACAACACGCACTTCCATCAACTCTCTCGAGTCTATAACTTTATCTTTATATCTGTAGCCTCATATTGCCTTCGCCGATAGCCCATGCCCTACGAGCTATATCCTATACCAGCCGACTTGCCTCGTTCCTTCGACTTTCGAGAAGCTATTGCCCTGTCTTCTAGAAGTTACAAGCCGCCTTGCCATATCTGTCCAGGTACATTCTCATCCACTTGTTACAGTGGATCGGGGAAGTTGAGGCCTGAATCTGAAGATCCTAGCTTCTTTTTGCTTTGCTTCCCGTTGTCAACACTCACTTCAAGCTCTCACCTCTCAAAACCTGGGCCTTATACACTCCCTCTTTCTTGTATATCTGCCGATGTCAGGTCGCCGAGGTCTATTCTGCTTTCTGTTACCTAGTATATCTATATATCCCTTTGTTCACTAGTCAGGAGACTGCCGGGAACAGGTCCATATCCAATTGCTGCTGTCCCCTCCTCTCCCGTCGGTCCAGGACAAGTCCCGGCCTGATCCAAGCACGTTCAGTTCAATTGCGAGTCAGACAGTGAAACGCCAAAACCACCAGATCCTATTACACGACCCTGCGGCCAACGGCCCTTCTCCTCGGCGTGCAGTGCAGTACGGGACAGTATCTACCTACGATACACCCCTCCTCCGCAAAAGTATCATTCAACTTCACAATTGACGCGTCCTCCATATCATTTCCACACAGCCTCACGTCACGGTCTCGCGACCTCGAATTATCCACTCATCTATCGCGGGTGTTTGTCCGCAGAGAGATTATTGACAAGGTGGACGGCCCGTCAGCAGCGCCCGACTCGATCAGCCTGGTCCTGGCGGTCCTTGAGAGCCAGAGAGCCACAGACAGAGCCAGCCAGAGCGGCGGATGTGACTCGCAGAACTGCCCAAACTCAGCGAATTGAAGTCTTCCCACTGCACTTTACCCGCCCTTCTCACGCCCGTCGACCACTCACAACGCAATTTCCAACATATTCCCATTATAGAAGAGCGACTGGGCGACCGAGCGACTGCGTCCTTTTCTGCCCTAGAATTACCCCTCGTCTCATCACATTCGACTTTGCGATAGCACCGCAACCGCAGCGCACCGAAACGAACGAGTCAACGAGAACCCAGGTCAGGTACGGAACGCGCAGATCTCGAGACTCTACCGTACCGTAGTGTAGTCCGATACCTGCCCACCCTCCACCCTCCACCGACCGCACTACGATAGATACGCCTCGATCACGAAAAACAAAAGGGATCAACACAACACCACGACCCACGACCCCATCAATTCCTAACCCCATCCCTCGACTGTAGGCTGGACTTGAGGATGGATTAATCCCCATGCAGGCGGAACAATCTCACGATGCTTATGACACTGCGCAGCAACGGCATATTTCCTGATCAGCAGAATACCCAGTCCTTCAGTTCCAGTACATATTCTACCAATCCTTCCCAAATCGCCGACTCTGTGGGACAATACACCGAGGAGAGTCCGCTGCGAACCTCATCGCCTCTCCGCCCTTCTTACGGTCAATATTCTCCCTCCGCCTCCTCCGGACAATTCGTAGCAGCACAAAAGTCAAGAGTCGCGGGAAAGCGCAGATCGCCGCCTCTAATGAATGGTCTCTTGGGAAACGCGCCGCAGCCGGTGATGTATGTGCGAGCGCTGTATGACTATGAGGCTGATGACCGGACGAGCTTGAGCTTCCACGAAGGGGATGTCATTCAGGTTATCACCCAGCTGGAAAGCGGTTGGTGGGATGGAGTCATCAATGGAGTAAGAGGCTGGTTCCCGAGCAATTATTGCCAGGTCATTGCGAATCCGGAAGACGCGTTGGAAGGCAAACAAAATGGCACAACTGGCGACGCAGATGACGGAGATGAAGAAGAAGAGGAAGAAGAGGCGGGGGAATTCGAGGATCAGTACGAAGAGGAATCCGCCGACTCGGAACGAGACGAAATGACTCAATTGCCCATGGAAGGCACAAGTAATAATGAACGGACAAGGGCAGACTTTTGGATACCACAAGCTACGCCGGATGGACGTTTGTTTTACTTCAATACAGAGACAGGCGAGAGCAGTATGGAGCTTCCGCTGGAATCACCCTCTTCTGTCACGGAGAATGGACCGCGCGACCGCATGAATGTTAACATTCCTGAGAAGACTCGACCCCCACCAGAGATGATGGCTCGAGGGTACATGCAGGATGAAGACGACGAATCTGATGGTAATTCCGCATTAGAACTCGAGGGCGAGACTTTGATGCTCGCCTCCAGAAGTTCATATGTAAGATTTGGTTCTTTCATGCTGCTCTTTATGCTAACCCCTTCAGCAGCCTCGAAAACGGCGGTCTCTGGTCTCTGAAGGTATCTCTCCTGCCACTTCGATGGATTCGATAAATGGTGCCTCCCCTGTCACGCGATCTCGACCTGCAGACCCTTTTATCAATCCGAATTTGTCCATGGTCACAGCTATGCCAATCATGGGCCCCTCAACCACCTCCTTCACGAACCCCTCACTCAATCCACCACATGCCGCAACCTTACCTCGGTCTTTCTTTGACGATGGCTCGGCCGCACCATTGACTTGGAACAGGCTCGTAGCTAATATGAAGAAGGCTGTGGACAGATACCGGGAAGCAATCAATAACAATGATCGATCGGAATATGTGCGCCGGGCGGAGGACATCTCGGATCATTTGCGACTGCTCCTGGCGGCTGGATCAGGCACAACAGATAATCACTCTGGACAGCCATCAATCATATCTACCAACAAAGCCCTCTACCCACACTTCCGCGATATGATGTCCAAGTTCTCCAAGCTAGTTATATCATCACATATTGCTGCGGCGGATTGGCCGAATGCGGAATCTTATCAGAAATGTCTGCAGGAAGCCGATGGGGTACTTCAGGGTGTCTTCAGCTATGTCGAAGTTGCAAGACAACAGCGCGGCGAAGACATCCCGCGACTTCTGCCCGGATTTGTCATTGGCAGCACGACTGGTGGCAGTTGGCAGAACAACGGACTAGGTTCTCGAGATCCATTGACATCAAACTTCCTGGACGAAGAAGATGGCATCGTCGAGCCCTCTGCGACATTGGATGCTAAGTTGATGGAAAAAATTGAAGACCTCAAGCGCCAGCTCACTTCGAGTCTTCGGAAGCTGGAGGAGCAGCTCGTCGTGTCAGAGAAGATCATAACCCCTTACAGACATGAGATTATTGGGAACAACGTCTGCTCTGCGGCTAAGAAAGTTCTGGACACGTTCAGGACCTGGGTTTCGACTGTTGAATCTATCAACCTTTCGTCCCTCGTGAACAGCTTTCAGAATCCTTCACTAGTCGACTTTGCTCAACACAAACAAAGCTTGTATGATAATATATCGGATTTGATTTTAGCCTGCCAGGCTGTTGCGGGCCCTCTGGGTGATGAATGGGCTGAGGTCCGAGGCGAATCACTCGAAGGGCGACTCAATTACGTCCGGCAGTGTGCTAAACAGCTGGAGACCAATTCTTCGCACATCGGCTTCTCTCTGCAACTACTTGGCGAGCAAGTTCAGATGTCTTCACAACCAGAAGACGACGAACCTCCACCTCCTCCACCAAGGGAAGATCCGCGAGTCCGTGATGCTCGAAGGGTCGAAAGCATGCCGTACGAACGCTCGCATCAACGAACAGATTCCCGCGTCACTGCTCTAAGACCCGGTCTAGCCGGTATTGCGCAGTCCCAGTCATACTCTGAAGGTGACCCAGCTGCAAACTACCGCAAAGGCGAAAATTCGAAAGTCAGGAAGTTCTTCGGCGAAGAGCCTATGCGGAGGGATGAGCAACAGGACGAGACTCCTGATTGCCTGAAGCTCGATCATGAGGAGGATATCTCATACGACATGAAAGCTACGCCTCCGCAGCTCAAGGGTGGAACCTTACTTGCTTTAGTAGAGCAGTTGACTCGCCACGACAAGCTCGACTCAAGTTTCAACAACACCTTCCTTTTGACCTATCGGTCATTTACGACTGCGAGAGAACTGTTTGAGATGCTAGTCAAGCGTTTCCAGATCCAGCCACCGGAGGGCATGGTACAATCAGACTACGACATCTGGAGGGATCGCAAACAGAAGCCGATCCGATTCCGAGTTGTCAACATTTTGAAGAGTTGGTTCGACAATTTCTGGATGGAAGACCAAAGTGACGATACCAAAGCTCTTATTCGTGATGTTTACACATTTGCCAGAGATACTGTAAAAACTACGGAGACCCCTGGCTCGGGCCCGTTGATGGCAGTATTAGAGCAGCGTTTACGAGGACAGGATACGACTGCTAAGCGGCTGGTTTTGACATTGAACCAATCGACTCCTCAACCTATCATGCCCAAGAATATGAAGAAGCTTAAGTTCTTGGATATCGATGTGACAGAATTTGCCCGTCAGCTCACCATTGTTGAGTCCAAACTTTATGGCAAGATCAAGCCCACGGAGTGTCTCAACAAAACATGGCAGAGGAAGGTTGGAGAGAACGATCCTGAGCCCGCGCCCAACGTGAAAGCCCTCATCTTACACTCGAATCAGCTGACCAATTGGGTGGCCGAAATGATTCTTACACAACTTGATGTCAAGAAGCGTGTTGTCGTCATCAAGCACTTTGTCCTAGTGGCCGATGTAAGTTGTCCACTACCCTGTGTGTACTTATCATGCTAACAATGTATAGAAATGCCGGCAATTGAACAACTACTCGACGCTCACATCCATCATTTCTGCTCTCGGTACAGCGCCCATCCACAGACTGAAAAGAACTTGGGATCAAGTGCCGGCCAAGACAACTGCTGTTCTCGAATCTATGCGTAGACTTATGGGAAGCACCAAGAATTTCGGCGAATATAGAGAGAGCTTACATCTCGCCAATCCACCCTGTATTCCATTTTTTGGTATGAATCGCTTTGGCCTGTTCTGATTAATGCTAATGTGCCTTCAGGTGTCTATCTCACTGACTTGACCTTTATCGAAGATGGTATTCCATCCATCATCAAGAAGTCTGCGCTGATTAATTTCGCAAAGCGTGCGAAGACAGCAGAAGTTATTCGTGACATTCAGCAGTATCAGAACGTGCCTTATCCTTTGCAAGCAGTTCCAGAGCTTCAAGAGTACATATTGAGCAATATGCAAGCAGCGGGAGATGTACACGAGATGTATGAGAAGAGCTTGACAGTTGAGCCACGTGAAAGAGAAGACGAGAAGATAGTAAGGTATGTTAGACTGGAGGAGATATCAACATATGGCGGCTTCTCTTTAATATGAAGCCCTAAGGAGCAAATATGAGAATGCCTGCAAGCCACAATTGCCTATTCGGGCGCGTAAGAGAAATGTGCTTACCAAGTTGGCCGAATATAGGGTTTTAGCTGAGTCCGGCTTTCTGTAAGCCTACATCAGTCACGCAAGCTTCCCACCACACGCCACGAATGACAGCTAAGAGATACGACGCCTTACTACAAACGATATGTTTGACGACGACACGAGACGCACCTACTCTCAAGCCACTGTCCCAACGACCTGGACGAACTAGGTACTGCTGCATGTTGGAAACTCAAGCCGGCATCTTTCCGCAGTACCACCACACCTCGATTTTCGCTATTGGCTTCCAGCCAATGAACAACTCCGATACCCGTTAAATCAGTCGCACGAAATTTTACACATATCAATTTATACCACAAATTTGCCTTTCTTCATTTCAATCTTTTCTGTCGCATACACACCATTACATAGAAGATTTGATTTCTGCCGAGGGATTTGTTCTCCCCCTCCTGATCTTGCAAGAATTATTTGTCTTGCTGAGCGACGAGAGGATAGGCGTTGTTGTCCTTTTTGGGATGAATCTTTCCGGTTGTGCAAAATAGTTCTCTGTCAAAATACCATCTGGTCCAATTGTTTGACCAGTCCTTCTGTAGGCTTACGGAGCAGCATGATTGGAGCTTTGGGGTACATTTTTTGGCTCACTTTGGGAAATGGAGCAGTTGCAGCTTGAAATGCAATGCAATGAACAAGGACAATCAAGCAGCCAGACGAGCAAGCATAGGGGTTCCAATTAGTAGCTGGTTGCATGCACTACCCAGTAAATAGAATGTCTTCGTGCTCTTCCCGGAATACCTGAGATTCCAATATCCCAATACTTTTCGATCGCTCCCATATGTCCAATCTCCCATCCTTCTGTGACTTTTCTAGGGGCCTTCTCACCCCAAACGGACACACGAGTGGGTGCCCCAAAACAAGACTTACATGAGCATGTGAGTACTCCTCCAGCAGCCTCTACGGCTTTTCGGTACCATGCCCCGAAGTCACTCCATCCATTCGCTCCGGCGGTATTAATAGCACGCGAGAAATATAGACGGGCACGCCGACGCTTGTCCTGTCACTCACAACTGACAGAACTCTGTCTGCAGGCCATGCGATCTGGGGTACAGATACCTGCCTGCACCGATGTTGCGGTCAAATTTATGGACAATCTAAAGTCCCTATAGCGCCCGATTTATTGCGTTGGAAAGTATGGTTATTGAGGTGGTTGGCTGGGGGTAATGTCCATTGCGGACGTGGAATCTCGGGTAATCCCACCTTGGGCTGGTCTTGGAACGGATTTGGGTGTTGGGTGGAGGTGTGGGTGGAGAAGCTTGTTCTGTGTAGTTCGAGTGTTGGAGGGGTGAGAAGTTTCCCCTCGTTTCCTTCGTCTTTTTTGCTGTATTATCTTCCTTTCCCTGCGTTGTGAGCAAGTCTTTTCGAAGGCAGTGGAGGCGTACATGTTTACTGGCTGATGCCAAAATGGCATGTGATGTTTTTGCTCCGATAGAACTGCGGATTATTGTCCGGAGGTGTGGTCAAGCTCGTTTACTTGGTTATGCATTGGAAGTACCAGACAGTATTGCTCACGAGCGTGCCAGCTGTCAAACATGCCAGTGTGGAAAGTATTCCGCTTCTGTGGATTGGCGTTGGCATTAATGGTTCTAGAAGTGTCCTGGAGGTTCGTGAGTATGAGTGTGCGTCAAACGTCGGTAGGTGCTTTCATGTTGCATCGAAAGGCGCTCGACGGCATGCGGGGTCTCCATTCCGAGTTGTTTTAGGGGCAAGGAAGATCATGGCTGATTTGGGACGTGACAGCAACGTTCTGCATGCTTCTGGAAGGGAAGGGGGACGGTGACTTCTGCGGCTGGGCGGGATGGACGGATTCTTACCAGACGAGGATGCAGGATTGTGGCGGGGTTCTGTGGTGTTGCGGCGGGTTAATAGAGACATAGGAGTCGTGATAAGCTTGCACTTCTGAGACTTCAGCTGTCACTTTCTTTATGGGAACTCGTATCTCACCAACCGAGTAGCAAGGCGGTCTTCCTAATCGATCCAGCTATCTTGAAGGGTCTCCGGGTCCTGACAAAGCGCGGGAAAGAGCCGATAACTTCCCCGAGCTAAGCTCATATTAGCTCTGTGATATTCAAGATAGTCGTGACAACTGCTTGGTCGGCTCTGCATTACCTTTTGAAGCTTACTGTAGTACTTCATTTTGGTTGGGGCCAGTCCCGACCTGTGTCCCTAGCCAGTTTGCTGCATCATGAGGTGGGAAATTCAAGAAGAATGTTAAGTTATGACATTGACTAGCGTGCGCCTCCTCGGTAGCTTCACGTTATGCCACATACTCGTACTTTCTTTCATCAAGCCCTGGTGTCCTTTACAGATGAATTTGTAGTTGCAGAAGAAATTGGAAAATGTCCTTTTTGCCTTTTCGGATGGAGGTTCCTCTGCCAGGGTTCTGATATCTCTTTCACTGTATGCAGCATTCCATGAATATACCTAGTACATACTCCTCTGCCCCTCTCTGGATTCACTGTTTCCAACTCCAGGCGTAGATATTATGTATCAGCCATTTGAAGACGTCTTTGGTGGGGAAATATCTGAATGTCCTTCGAAGGAGTTTTGTTGATGCACCTCGCTTGCTGTAGGGACTTCTCGTGCGCTAGTCTCGCTACTTCTCAAGTACCACAACAACTTCTCGTCTACAAGTCACTCTTCGATTAAGGTATCAACTTCAATTGATGTTTGCGACTGCTAGGTGTTTGTTAGCACACTCACCGTGGTTCTGTTGTCTTACACATCCACTGCGGCCTCTCCTCAGCGCGCCAGCTTTATCCTTCTACTCTCACCCTTGTTGTCAGCTTCTTCAATTCAAAACTAGCTCGCTCGTCTGCGAGAATTCGTCTTACCACATTCGACACTGAGTTTCCTATTTCATCACTCTACTCCAATCTGGCAGGATTTCATCTTCTGGGCACCTGTCAGCAATTGAAATTCACTTTTCAACTCTTCTCGTATCAGTCAAGTCACGCGCCCTGAGCTTCTCACCCTTCCACTGCCTCCCTGCAGAATAATACATGATGGATCAGGATGCTTCATCATTTCCTAAGCAGGAGGAATGTTGGGATTTGCCTGTATCCGCTCCCAGTCCACCAGCAAGACCACCGCTTCTTATTCCCCTAATACCAATCGAAACAACACCTGTTCCCTTGGAAGACCCGGTCATTGAACATTTCTCTACGAACGCTTTGGACAAAGAGAGAAAGCAACATACTTTTGGTACAGTCTTCAGTGATAAGATGGCTCGCGAGACGAAGCGGGAAATTGGTCCTCCCGAACGGCAGAGAAGCATTATTGTCATCGACCCGATTTCGGATGACGCGAAATCAGGTATTGATGTCAAGAACGAAGTACCCGAGCCTCACACCCCGATGAGAGCTCATCTCGTGCGTGCTCTATATGGTAGCTGTCCAAGCTCAAAGCGTCAAAGTCCACCGAAAGCGGAGCAGCTCCCAGAAATTACCCCCTTTTCGCAATTCTTTGCATCACTTGAGAACAGCCATGAAGGTTCTCCCGATTCCAGCCCAGTTTTGGATCCGTTGCCGACCTTCGACTCGGGTGAACCGCCGTTCGACTCGTCAATGACCAGTGTTACTCAGCTATTTTCAACGTCACTGCGGAGCAATCAGCGCTGTCCTCCAAGAAAGCTAAGAAGTATTGGCAACAAATGGAGGCAGGATTTCATCGACAGGCAGCGAAGCCCACCTCGACGTGCAGCTCGACGAAAGCAACTGAAAGCTAAAAGGCCCTTGATGATCCCTAAGTTGTCTGGGGGCCGGAAATTCAAGATAAAGAATATCTACCAGGAGTTCAGCCCGAGGGTCACCGTAAACTCCGAAGCAGAAACGAGGAATAGTAACTTGAGTAGAGGTCTGCTGTCAGTTGGGCAGTTGAGTTCAAAAGAATCGACAACTCAGCAAAAAGCTTCTCCGTCCTGGTCGGAAGTAAGTTAGCGGAGAGTGTTTGAGAAGGGTAAGCTGACTGTTCGCAGTACGAAGACTCACAGAGTCAGCCCATTGACACTAATGTCGGTGCAAATATCACCAAGTTTCAACACAGAAGCGAGCCTTCTCGACTGGTGACACGACCCCCAAAGCCCTCCTTACTGTAAGTTAGCTAATCAGGTCTGGTAACCAATGTTTTCCTAATCGTCATCAACAGGAAACCCCACGCCGAGATGATGAACTTCTTGATTGGTACAAGCACGTTCTCGGTTTATGCCGATTTCATTCGCTGGCATTGTCCAATGCTTGCGGAGGAAAACGAACACATACGTGGTCATTCGAACATAAATAGATCGCTCGAGGACGTCGACGCGGGAGTCTTTGGGCTCTTTGTCAACTGGCTATACACAGAACGATTGATCAACAAGCGCGGCGATCCCCCATTCCAGCAAAGATGCATAGGCATCTGGATCCTGGGCAACATGTTACAAATGCCAAAACTGTCCAACGACGCTCTCGATGCTCTTGAAGCAAGACGACGTAAAGAGGGTGTAATTCAAACCAAAGTCTTCCATTACATATACAACAATACCAAAGAAGGTAACCCTCTGCGCAGATATGTTACCGATGTCTGCGTATACTTCATGCCAAATCTCACTGAGCGGGAAAAGAGTGAGCGTTTTCCCGAACAGTTGGATCAAGACATCTTCCTCGCATCACTCATTCATAAGATAAAGCCCGAAAACGAGGAAATAGATCCCACTCCATACCACCTCAAGATCGAAGCATAAGGCCGAAGCAAAGAAAGGTCGAGGAATAGAGGTATCTGGAGGGGAAGGATAGCAGGGTTTAGTGGTGATGTAGGATATATACACTCACGTGTCGAAAGCTCATGCTTGAAGTTGCCTGGCAGGCGGGGTTGCAAGGTGGGAAAGAACCGGCGAAGAGGATTATCATGTAACGAATTCAAGATCATCGGAAGCGAAGATTCATTCGAATTCAAATAAAGCTTGCATCAACCCCTTTTCAAATGTCTCGGTTACAGCTACCCAATCAGGACTGATATTTTGGACACTAAGCCAATCATGTCACGCCTGTCGTCCTCCACTCTTGTTTCTTGTCTTGTCACATCCAATATTCCGGTCTCTACTACAATTAAGTTTTTGTTCGTAATAAATACCACAGTACGAGCTGGAATCATTGTTTCCAAGTGTCCATTCGCAAGAGTCATCAAGGCGAGAGCATGATCTGGATCTGGATCCCAATTAGACCCTGCCAAGAATGCGGGGTGTGCCTTGACCAGCTTCGGGATGGCGGTAGTCTGTCATACAGTTGAGTAAGGATCATCACCAAAGGTGGGCAATGTGCATGTGCAGAGGCATGTAAGATGACGGAATGGACGATTGTAACGGCGTTTTCAACAATTCGTTACGTATGAAGAACAACGAATTTGCCCCAATACCAGGAATCTGTTAAGTCTTGCTGCTTGTCATAGGACTCCGCTGCAGAGGCACATTTATCCTCTACTTGGTTCGATGGTTTATCGAATCTGGGAAGCTCTTATCAAAGCTGGGGCTCCAACAACGGGTATTATGGAGATCTAGTGTGAGATTCGGAGCGAAGAATAAGCTTTGTTTGGAGATCTGCTCTGCAGCTTGACTCACTTATTAAAGCTGACCTCCCCTCCCAGGAAACTTGCCCAAACATTACATCGATCGACGACACGACCATGCCTCCAAATCCAGAGACTGATGCCGATGCGGCTCAATTGGCTGCGCTTGGTCACAAGAGCGAGTTGAATAGGAATTTCTCTCCTGTGGCGATGCTGGGTCTAGCATTCGCGATCCTCAACTCCTGGACTGCACTTGCTGCGAGCTTGTCACTGGCATTGCCTAGTGGCGGACCGACTTCTGTACTATGGGGTTTGATAAGTAGGTACCTCGACCCAATTAGATTGCGTGCATGTACTGACAATTCTGCAGCTGCTGGTGTCTGCAACTTAGCTCTAGCGGTCTCTCTTGCGGAATTTCTGTCTGCATATCCGACAGCCGGTGGCCAATATCACGTACGTGGATCTGCCCAGAACATTTCTTGAATCCTTATTTGAACCAAGACTCCCTGGTAATGTGACTGTGGCAGAATAGAGGCTGACCGTTCTGAATAGTGGGTTGCTGTCATAAGTTGGAAGCCTTGGGTACCCCTTCTCAGCTGGATCACAGGATGGATTAATGTCAGTGGCTGGATAGCTCTCATCTGTTCCGGAGGTCTATTAGGAAGCCAGCTCATCATCGGTGTTATTTCACTCATGCATCCAGACTTTGTGCCTCATAGGTGGCATCAATTTCTTATTTATATTGGATACACTTTAATCGCATTTCTGGTCAACGCGCTTCTCACCGGGGCACTACCGATCATCACCAGAACCGCTTTCATATGGTCTATTACTGGATTCGTCGTCATTTCTATTACGGTTCTTGCCTGCGCCTCCCCGAATTATACTTCTGCAGAATATGTCTTCACCGAATTCATCAACGAAACAGGATGGCCAGATGGAATTGCTTGGCTCTTGGGTCTTCTGCAGGGAGGGCTTGCACTGACAGGATTCGATGCAGTCGCCCATATGATCGAGGAGATTCCCAATGCTGCGGTCGTCGGTCCAAGGATCATGTACACTTGCGTCCTGATTGGAGTTTTCACTGGCTTCATCTTCTTGACGGTCTTGCTCTTCGTCGCTGGCCAGATCGATGGCCCTGGTGGAGTCATCGAATCCACAGCAGGGCCGTTGCTGCAGATATTTTACAATGCTACAGGAAATAAGGCTGGGGCAATTTGCCTCCTGATGTGAGTGCCTTTTGAATTCAATTCCTGTCTCATTATTGCTAACAAGCAAGATTTCCCCTTGTGTGTCTGCTTTTTGCCACGACTAGCATCATGACCACCTCGAGCAGAATGACATATGCTTTTGCCAGGTAGGAAGCCCCTCACAGTAGGTTGCTGTCGCCGCTAATACGTCAATTATCAGAGACGGAGGTCTTCCCATATCTCGTGTGTTTGCGAAGGTTCGGCCTCCGTTTCTCGCGATTTAGGTTTCAACTAACGGAAAAAGGTACATCCTAAGCTCGGGCTACCTCTCAATGCTCTCTTCCTCAATGTTGCATTGGTTTTGATCTTCGGCTGCATTTTCCTCGGATCCAGCAGGTGAGTCGTCTGCAGTTTCGATCGAAGCTTAATCCTAATTCGTTACCAGTGCATTCAACGCCATCATCTCAGCTTCTGTGGTCGCGCTTGGGGTTTCTTACGGTATACCAATTGCTATCAATTGTATTCGTGGAAGAAGGATGCTCCCCGAAACAAGGCCTTTCAGATTGTCTCCCCTGGTTGGATGGACAGCGAATCTGGTATGACCGCGCCCCGTCGTGAAGAAAAGGTATACTGACAGTACTTCAGATAGGTATAGTCTATGTGATTATTACAACAGTCCTCTTTCTGTTCCCGCCAGAACTTCCGGTGACAGGCACGAACATGAGTAAGTGGTATGAATGATAGTGAGGAAAGCATTTGTCGTCTAATGATCCATAGATTACTGTGTTGTCGTTTTCTTCATCATTCTCGTGATCTCGATCGTCCAATGGTTTGTGGATGGGAAGAAGAACTTCACCGGTCCACGCGTCAACCTCGACGACTTACAAAATGGGGCGGTCGTCGGTATGGATCCGACGATGTCGGCGGACCAAGGCTCGAGCTCGAATATGTACAAGGATGGCCCAGACATGAAGTAGAGGGCATGGCAGGGCCTTCCCGATTCAGGGGTCTGAGTGTGAAGAGTGGATATGGGGCGAATGTGAGTTCGCGTAAACTTGGCAGATATTATAAATACCAAGACTCATAGTCTGTCGTATCATACGAGATATATAGATCTTCAGCTGGGTGCGCACTATCTCGGAGGTGGCAGTCTCACAGGACGCGAGACGCTTGGCTAAAGGGAAAATGATTCTCGTCGTGTAACATGAGAAGTGTTTTTGAAAGATCGCGCTGCCAAAACCCTTTGTAACATCTCAAATATTTTCCACGGCCAGGTCGTTTTCACCGAGTATTAATAAGCGCTAGTCATATAATGATACAAGAATTCAAATGGTAAAGGTACAATAGGCCGCGTCATAGCATCCACAATTAACCCTCGACCTGAACTGTTGAAGTTGGAGCTTCGAGTTGCTCCGGATGGTCGCGATACATCTTGGCTTCCAACTCTTTGAGCTCATTCTCACGAACAAGCAGCTCTTGCCTCTTTTCATTGATTGCTTTCTGCATTCTCAGCTCAATCTCCTTGAGCTTGTCTTGCTCACGGATCAGGCGTTCCTCCGTCATACGGCCAGATTGGGAGGCCAAATCCTCTGGGTTCATGGAATAGTCACTATGTTGTTCATTAGTTGCTGTCTCAAATGGTCTTGTATAAATAGCACGTACGCTTCAGCACCTCCCTCCACACTTTTACTAAGCTTCTCTGTGCGGTAATTTTCATAAAGCAGGTCCTGAGTAATTTGCTTCAGATCTGCCAGATGACTCTGCAAGAGCACGCTTCTCACAGCCAGGAAGTCAGAGTGTTTCGGATTGTCGACCTCAACGATGCCCCAAGGGTACTTTCTTGCTCTGATTTTCTGACCAGATACTTCTGTGACATCTTCGGATCCGACGATTGCGAAAGGCATAAGTCCACGCAACTCCGCATTTTCTTCGATCGTGTCTTCGTCGTCTTCCTCTTCATCATAAGGAAAGTCGTAGATTGGAATGCGGTAGTGCTCAATATCTTCCATGACCAGTTTCTTTGAAGCTGCCAGTTCGAAGGGCGTGAGCGAGTCCGCCTTTCCGATCACTGGAATCACATTCACGCGGGGTGAAAGTCGTCTCATGAGCTCGATGTCGAGTTCTCGCAATCTGTCACGTGTAAGAGTATGGAAAACAAGACTGGGAATGGAGCGAAGTAACAAACCCGTGGCCAGTTGGTGTGATGAAGTATAGAAGGGCATGCACGCGGGTATCTTGGAAGCGGGGCTTCCGTTTGATCCGGCAATCTACTGCCAGGATCTCGTCGTACTGCCTCTCGATATAACTGATGATCTCGCCAAAACTATGATATATTAGCACCTTCGGTTCTTGAGGGTTCCTCACATGAGTAGTTACCCCGCCTCGTTGTTTATCTGATCGCCGAAACCAGGTGTGTTGACAACGGTAAGTGCAATACGTGTGCCCTCTTCTTCCATCTCCAATTCTGTGGAGAGGGTCAGAACGTCATCCCCATCGGTTTTCATTGGGCATAAGTTTCAACATACCAACCGTGACGGGATTGATGCTCACGCCTTCTTCCAGATGAGCGTTCGAAGCATCGTCACAATCTTTGCTTTCCAGGATCTTTCTCCCGCACAGAGTGTTCACAAAGGTTGTTTTACCTATGGAGGAGGTTAGCTGTCTTGTACAGGTATGAAGACTCATAGGTAATAAGTACCAGTCCCACTTCCTCCGCATACCATCAAACAAAATTGGACACTAATCACGAGTAAACATCGTGACCAAAAGCCGCCAAAACTTCGAATTCATACCCCTTTTTCGCGGTCTTCTTCCGACGATTTCGGATCTAGTGCAAATCAAAGAACACCAGTCAGTTTCCGAGCTGCTGTGACGATACAACCCATCTTGCCCCTTCACTTTCACGACCACGACCTTGCGCACCTGGAACTGTGTGCAAGAATCCAGACAGGGGTAGACGCCACTACTTACAGCGCTCAGAGAAGCAGACATTGTTTGTTGATTGGTTTTGCGAACAATAACGAAGAGAGTCTCTTATATCGTTGAATCAAGTTGGAAGGGCTAAGATATCAACTCGATGGTTTTTTCGTCCTTGAGATGAGGTCTGAGTTCTTGCTGCGACTGTGAAGAAAGGTTGAAAGACAGAAATGTCACGTACGGCCTCTATCTCCCCTTCCCCTGCTAGTCTTGAGTCCCAAGAGTTAAGATTGGGACCACCAGGAACCACCAGGGACCGCTTGCTCTTAGGGCGGCCACCTCACCCCTGCGGGACGATCCATTCCAATACGAACAGACCACCACAGCACCACCCTCCAAATGCCCCTGTCTGCCTGTCTCTTGTCTTCCAAGTCTCAACAGGACCACCACGCAATAAAGGCCAGGGAATATATCTAAAATCCTGTCGATTGATCATTGATCAGAGTTGTCTGTGTTCAGGATGGCGATCTACAGCACTTTCTCGGCGGTACCTTCAAATGGTGTTCCTGCAGGAAGCAACGCGGAAGAGAACATAGCAGGGAGTCGTCGCTGAACCCGGGAGTGGCTTGACTTCGGGTGAGCCGGGCTGGGGACTGGGACAGTGGGATTGGACTCAGGACTGGACTCAGGACTGGACTCAGCGGGCTGGCATTTAATGAACGACTGCACGGTCCATTTCCACTTCCAGATGTAGACGCAGTCAAATCTACACCAAGCACCAAGCATCAAGCATCAGGCACACATCGACCTCAGGGGTAACCAGTAAACAGTTAGCCTTTGGTGGCCTACCTCCTGATTCGCCATCTCATGAACTTCCCGAAGGAGCCTGTCTGTGTGGTCTGTGCTGTGCATTTTGTGCTTCCCGTCATCATCATCATCATCATCATGGACTAAAGAAAAGTGACGAACTCCAGGAGCCCGGTTCTGTTTGGCTTTTTTTGAATCATCGCACGATGCGCAAATCTCAACCTATCTGCTCTGCATTCCTTCGAATATTCGGAGAGAGCTGAGTGACACGTATGTCAGCCGAAATCGATGTCGCGGCCAAGTGGCTATCTCAAGTAACGGACGGCCTCCTCATCAGGTCACATCTCACCTGACGGACCTTTGATCACGGCGACTGAGGGGAATCGCGAGTAGAACTAGAATGCCAGCAGTAGCACAAGGTTTGAGAATGCCTCGGAGCATCGTTACCAGACTTTTGTTCACGAAGTTGTGCATTCAGAATTCTCTTGATTTCTTGTCGAAGTTCGTAAAGTTTTGAATGTTTTTCAGTGGAGTGCGAGTAAAACAATCCTTTCCAATATTTCAAGCAAAACGATCCTCTCTCATCTTGCTATAGTCAATTCCCGCAAGGACAAGTTTCGTTCCTTTAGCTTTGAACTGTCATTAAGCATGGCCTAATAATAAAGCCATTGCCCTCTGGTTATGTTAATTTTACGCGATGTTATAACAAAGGGGTCTCCATAATTAATTATCATTTTTTGACGGTTGTTATAAAATCTTGCTACTTAGAACTTTCTCATATCTTATTATTTCTTAATAATACCTATGAAACAATTCCTCTTACTCAATCTGGGCACGTAAGATCTAAAATAACAGATACCTTCTAGCTTCGACATATTTCAAGTAATGAATTTCATATCTAACATTAAAGAAATATCTCAGAGAGCATATCTGAGCTATCAAGCTGGTCGAGACTTATGCTTCAGACTCCCGATTTCAACCAGAATCCCCGTGAAGTAGTATTTTATTACGAAAATCATGTGAAACGCTGCCCGGCCTGTCTTGATAAATACTCTACCTTCAGTTTGTCAAACCTCAACGCGCTTCAGACCAGGATAATACCTTGTATATCAACACCGCGTTCTCGCGGAAGATTGGGAGTCTGAACTGGATTCAGCCACGACCTTTCTCCCGTCTCTGTATTCTGGAACCATTGCTTAGCCATCTGCACTCATTCTCGGCCTCCATCAACTGCGGCGCTTGAAAAGTCCCGTGGCGGTATTCCCACGCAGCTGGTAGTCTTATTCTTGGGTCTCTTTGCGTCTTAACATCACCGTGGGTGTATACTGTACGTCCATGTCTAAGAAGACCCGCAGTGCTTGTGGTCCATCCGTCCGGAAGCTTACCAAGTAAACTTTCGGCAGACATTACGCCTGGAACGTAACATTCTCCGACAACCTGGTAGCTAAATCTCATCCCCGCCTCTAATTTATGTAGGACCAAGGGAGCTTCACATCCAAGCAATACAACTATTTTATCTCCAACTTCCGTACCACAGGGACATACTCCGAACAAGCCTTCTGCCGTTTGGAAAAATGCCCCTCCAGTGAGGTATCTTCGGATGAATCCCGAAAACCTTGGACCTGGAGGCTCTCCATTTTTGAAGAGTATTCGAAGAAAGCCCCAGAGAATCCAGAAGCTCTAAAAGATAGAGCCAAATCATCTAGTCCAAGTGGAAGATTGCTGAGCGAGTATTTGGGCACCCAAAACGGTGCCACAAAGTCAGCTTTTCCTTCTTGAAACGAAAAGCGTTACAAGATACTCAAAGAACACGAACCAAGGATCCAGCGTAGGGTGAAGTCCTTGAAGGTTTCCCCAACTTTCTTAGTATAGTCAGGCTTGATATACTCGCGGTCTTTGGCATCAAGGAGGCCGCGGATTGCAAACAACCGGTCTCGAGCGTCGAAGAGGACAATTGTCTGGTTTTCTCTAGAAGATCCATAAGAGGAAGAAATTGAGCCTCTTTTCGAGCAAGTGAGAGGAAAGCCTGCAGCGTAGTGTGTCCGAAGTCCTGCAGTTCCAATCCATCTACTGCAGTATTCAAGCGGCGCATGTTGCCCCAAATCCAACGACAACTTGACTTGCTCTTCTGTAGATCGAGTCCATCTTACAAACCTCCGCGCTTCGCTCCATCATTTCATCTTGGTTGATGCAGATAGCGTAAATCCACAGATTTTCTAGGCTCCTCCGCATTCTTCAAATAACGAAGAGGCACCGCAAGACTGTCGGTCACCGGTAAGAAGCAATGTGTTGTTGCTTCCGTATGTGCAGGGTCTGGCTGAGCAGTCTTTGCTCTTGACGTATTCGAGGCCAGGCCACTGCTCGCACGACGAACAAGGACGATGTCCGTTCGCCGTGGTGACCCCCGGACGTAGGAGAGAGCCTCGTACACAGGATTGGATGAACAATCTTCATGGGATACTTCGATCTCGATGACCGCTTCGGCAGAACCAGGTTGTAGCTTGATGAGTCGAATTTGGTCATGGTGGACCGACAGAGGTCGGTATTGATAGTGGTTGGCCATGATATCTGCTGCTGCCATCTAGATAGTCGGGTCGTAAGAGCTCTCTATTCACTATTTCCCTAAAGCACTGAAGCAACAGAGCTGGCATATTGCTGTTTCTGATGACGCATCTAGATTAGGAAGGTTCACTCCTCAAATAGCCACACCCGTCAACCGCTCCATTTGAGCCTTGGAAGTCTTAACGCCATAAATGCTAAGAAATAATGTCATATTCGATATATTCTTTTTATACTCTTTAATTTGGGAAGTTTTTGGAATATTCCAAGGACTTTAAAGAATCGAGATACGGTTTACTGAGGTAACCGTACTTGAATGCTACTTTAGCTTACGGATGGATCTTCACGGAAATTGTTGGTTTAAACCTCGGTTATTAAAACTTTGAATTTTAGAAAAAAATAAAATTTAATACATAGAAGAAGTTGGACATTAAATTAAGTTGGTGCTCATATTAGTTCAAGTCTCATTTGATGCCGATTTAATTTCGATTTGAAATAAGTATATATGAATTAGTATTTAAGTCGGATCGCTTCAAATACGGTAAATTTATGTATCAAGTAATATAAGAAATCCGTTTAACTTATCTAATACCGTAAATTACTAGCGTTCTAATGGAACTAATTTTGTCCGGCTAGTAGATAATTTCTTATACTTATATGAAACGGGTCTTAATACAGTTAGAATATTTGAGAATTTATATATATATATATATATATATTTAAAGAGCGAAGAATTAAAATTCTAAAATACTTTTACTTCTAAAATTATGATTTAGTTTAATATACACACCGATAAGAAAATATTTATTACCTGGACCCACTTTATATTTATTAGAATATAAAATATAAAAGGGTTATTTTAAAATGTAATATCAAAGCTTTTTGAAAAATTTAAAAGTCTTAAAATTAAGTATTATATTAATACTATAAGACCTTAATAAAATAACTAAAGATATTCTAGTTATAAAGCTTTGATAAAATATAGTTTAAGTTGACGATTTTGTTGTTTATGTAAATACTAAGAAGTAGAATCAGAGTAAATAATGATATTTAAACTATTATATGTTAGAACATTTTTAATTAATCCTATAAAGAATCCTTATCGAAGCTGGTTATTCCTACTAAAAATAAGTAGGGATTTAATCTTTCTTAAAAAAACTGCAAAAATATTTGATTTTTTAAGGATAAATTAAAAAAAAAACTCTCAATCTAAATAATAATGGAACTTAAAACTTTAGATAAGTTTATTGTTAAGATCATATTGATCCGATCTAAAATCAAATTACTACTAATTATTGCTTGACGCAGTAATACATTACCAAAAAAATATAATTATTACAAAATATCATGTATTAATCTATTAATATTATCTATTAAATCTTTTTTTCTCGGCTCTTTCATTAAGACTGTTGAATGGTGGCCTTTTATTAGTAAGAAATAAAATATATATGACGCTTAGTAAGGAATATTAAAACTTCAAAAAGTCATAGATATTTACAACGCATATATTAAATCGAGATCTTAACGTATCTAAATAATAAAAAAGCATGAGTTTAATCATTAAATTAGAAACCTTCAAATACGTTTTTCGGATCTGTGATTACTAACGCATTTACTCAAATATCATCTTTAAAGAGTTTTTTGAATTATCATTATATTTTAATATTTATTAATAATAACGATAACAATGAAAATAAAGGAGGTTCGAAGGGTCTCTTCTTGATATAAAGTAATAAAAGGAGTCATAATAGTAAAAGAGATTTTATAAACCGTTAAAAATATGCTTATTTTTAATAATGTAAAGAAGTAATAATCGGTGTGAATGATGATTCTATTGAGGGGAGATTTCTAGGTCCTTATAACTACTCTAATTGCCAAGGCTCGGCTAGCTCTCGTCGCTTTAGTTGCCTATTTAGGCCTAGTACCAAGGCCTCGCATCGCATCGCATTGCAAGCTGTAAATAACTCTTTTATTTTAAGGAGGCTTTGCGAGCTTTATAAATAACTCTTGTAAAAGGGTTTGCGAGCCTTCTAAACTACCGGAGTTACAGGCTTTGTAGGGGGTCCCTGAGCCTGTAGTTACAGATCTTATAGGGGGTCCCTAAGCCTTTGTTTATGCTATAAACGAGGTTATGAAAGCTAAGTGAGGTGCATATTATATTCTTATATGCTTGCCTTACCTTGTTTGTTAAAAAAGCCAACGACAGCCTTCGCTTTTACATCGATTACCACAAGCTTAACAATATTACCTTGAAAAATCGATACTTATTATCTTTAATTAGCAAATTGTTTGCTTGATTAGGATAAGCTAAAATTTTTACTAAGATTAATATTTAAAGTGCATTTCACTACAGTCGGACCGCTTCAAACACGTTAAAAATATAAACTTTAAAAGAGTGGAAATATTTTTAATGAAAAGTTGCGTATATAAATATAAAGCTATTTAGCTTATTCACTTTCTTTATTTTACTAATTAATTGATTAGTTATAGTCTAATATATAACAAAAAAATGTTATTTAAAAAAAAATATGGCACCTTAGACTTGGCAACGATATAAGTTTATCCCACTAAGCCCGATTCGAATAAAAGTGGGTCCATTCGAATGCTCTTTTTATTCTCTATAATTTAAATTAAATAGTTTTAAAGAATGTGGATGTTTAATATTTTAATATTTTCAAAGTTCTTAGCTTTTGAAATTAAGCGAATTAAAATATTTTCAAGTTTAACGTCAAACTTATTTTATATTATGTTAATTTTATTATCACTACGACCACTATACCTTCCAAAGGCTAATATGCCCCCCTTGAAGCGAAATCGAAGTGCTACATTAGCAAAATCACCCCCTGGATCGCCTATTCGGCCAATTACAAAGCGCTCTCGTTAAAAAACACCTGAAATTCAAGCTTCAAGCTCTACTATACTCCCTTTACCTTTACGCCCCACAAAGATTAGTTTCTCTACAGCAACTGCTTTTAATAGTAGTCAAGTCGACGAATCAGAATCTGAAGAAGAAGCTAGAGTTCGGTTAATCGACGAATCAGAGAGTGAAGAAGAAGAAGAAGAAGAAGATATTACTTGCGCCAATGAGTATTTAGATCAAGATCTTAAAGAGCTAGGCCCGGATAGGCTAGATAGGGAGGATATCGACGAATTAGATATTAAGAAGGAAGTTAGCGAAGAGTTTAAAACTTCTAAGTTCTTTCGTCAGTTAATAATCGATTTAGAAGGTAGATTTACCTTTGAATTGCCTTTTAAGGAAGTAAAATCGATAATAACTTATAGTACGTATTTTAATCCTTTTATAATTATTATAACTAACTTATAAATTAGTCCCAAAGGGGCCACATAAAAGTACTTTAGCTTCTCTTGAAGAGAAGTCTAAAAGAACTCAAATGCAAGCCAACGTTACTTAAAAAGAGCTTAATCGCTAAAAGGCTCTTTAAAAACCTTTAAATAAATCCGTCCTCGCTAAATCGGCTTCAAAGTAACAACCTCTTACTTTTTTCTTTATGCTAAAATCTTAATCTCAACCTCAATTGCTTTTATAAAAGCCTCGCTTATCTCAAGAAGAAGATATATATAATATATTAAGCGAAAATGATTTAGACGAAGATTTTAATTACGATTCAGAATTTGAAAAGCTTATTGAAAAAGAATTACGTGCCGAAGATATCTCTATTTGTGGGTTTGCACCGGTATGTGATATTACAAAGATAGTAAAAGTAGCAAAACAAGTGCCATTGGTTATTCAGTATATTTAGGTTGTTTAGCTAAGGGGGTGCGAGAAGGCAGAGGATTTATACCCGTAGCTGTAATCCCCTTGAAACCCCTCCGGCTACCGGTCAGCTTTTGGCGTAGATATATCAAACACTTAGTATAAGTCTTGTAAACTAACACCGGCAAAATTACTTTTGGAAATACAACGTATTATAACATATAGCAATCAAATGGAAATATAAAAGAGTGTAAATTAAAAATAATAGATTAAGCACAAAATAGATTACACAAAAAAAATAACACACTTTTTCTGAAAGAAATTGCAGCCGTAAGCTATCCGATTCCCTTTTGGTACCCCTCTGGCCTTTAAGCGAATGATTATGCCGAATAATGAAAGAAACAACAAGTGACTTCGGAGCTTTAATGTAATGATTTCCTTTTATAACAACGTGTAATTAAAAGAAAATAACAATTCGATGCGTTATTAATGTTGTTGCAAAAGTGTTATAATATAGTGGAAGCAAATAATGCTATAACAGCAAATAATAATAACAAGATATGCTAAGCAAGGGATAATATTATTAGGCAAACATCTTATAACTTTCTTAATTTAAGCAAGATTCCGTGTTTGCTTGCTGTAAAAATCGTATATATAACGCCTTTTTTTAGAATTTTTGATTTTTTCTTTAGCAATAATAATAATAATTACACTTGTAAGCATAAGCTTGATTTTTGCCAAAGATAAATCTTTGTTAATTGCTTAATTTTCGTAATCTATATTAAATTAATCAAGTACTTTATAAGTAAATATTCCTTATTAAAAATGGTAGCTTAATAATATAAAATCTTTGTTGACATAAATAGTACTTGTATTAATTTTTTTTTGAAGCTTTTATTGCCTTATATTGCTATTTATATATGTGATGCGTAAACGCTTTTAAGATTAATATAAATTACGATTATTGCTTTAATAACGTTAAGTTTAAGCGTTACTTATATTGCGTTAATAAGAAAAAAAGTGGCGTTTTAGTAAGTACCTCTAATTTCTTTTTTGCCCCGCAACTCCTCCGTTACCCTCCCGATTCAAGTTCGATGCTGATAATTGCTGTAGCTTTTGGACTTCGTTATACTAGAGTACGATGCTTTTATCAATACAATTCTTGCTAATAATTAAGAAAATGTTATTACTACTGCTATAACCTTTATTAACGTCAAGTTTGTTAGCGTAGTTGCTGGATCGAAAATCCTTGAGGATATTAATGCCGCCTTTTTAAGCAAAATCAAGACTTTTTATTATTGTATCATAGCTTTTAAGACTAACAATTCCGTAAGTTCCTTTTATTTCTTTTTGCTAAATAAAACTTTTTGCTAAGTGAGAATTTTGTTAAAAGATAAAAGGGATGCTAAAGCAGATTTTCTTTATTATTATACTTGCTACTGCTGTTGTTATTGATGCCGTCGCCATAACCTTTTTAGCTTTCTTCCGGCTTTTAGCTAGTGGGAAGCGAAAAAAGAAAAATAGTGGTGGTAAATGTGTTAAGAAGCGTAATAGCGCTGGTTATTTTACGGCTATTAACGCTGTTAAGGAGGAGGATAATAATAAAGAAAATGTTGAGGCAAGAACCCTTGCCGAAGTTGCCGCTGTTATTGCTGTCGTTGCTTTTGAGGTTAGTAATATTTATGGGGACAATGCTTGAGGCTTTGTTTTAGATTGGCTTTGTAAGTTGGTTTTTTGTGGCGACATCTTTTTTATACCCTTGTACGGAAGTAGTCTTTTGTAGTAAAACTGGTGGCTAGGTCCTTGTTAGGGTGTTGTTGCAAGGCTACTTTGTTAGTGTTTTAAATTAGAGGGTAAAAATTTGAATAAAAAACTGTTTTTTCCATTACTTTTTGATTTTTACTTTTGTAAAAAATGCAAATGTGAAACATATAAATAAGCGTTGTAGGGAAATACACAAGGAAATCTAATATAGGAAAATAAGCGAGCGTAGGAATCTTCCTCGCTACTTGTTCGAATCGGCGTTGGTAAGTCGCTGGACTTATCTTTTTATTTTTACTTTCAACTTATTAATATTAATAAGCTTTTGTAAAGCTTTGTTAGGGTTGGCCTTTGTTATTGCGTTAGCAAGATTGCGTGCTTTATTAATTTATCGTATTTTTATAAGTTTTTGATGTTTATATAATTAACGAATTAATATAATATTAATTATTAAATGTTTTCCTTTGTTATACCAAGCTTGATAATACACTTGTAAAGCAAAAAAAAGTTAATATAAACGATTATTAGCAATTGCTTGATTTTAAATTTATTAGTTATTATGTTAATAATGCTTGATAGTGTAATTAATATATTAATTTTTGCTATTATAATATATAGCTCCGAAGTAAGCATAGCACAAGTTACTTTTTTGCATTTCGTTAAACTCATGTAGATAATATTTCTGGTTAAAGTATATAAGAATATAATATGCACCTCGCTTAGCTTTGCTTAGCTTTCATAACCTCGCTTATGGCATAAACAAAGGCTCAGGAACCCCCTATCAGATCTGTAACTACAGGCTCAAGGACCCCCTATAAAATCTGTAACTACAGGCTCAAAGACCCCCTATTAGATCTGTAACTACAGGCTCAGGGGCCCCCTACAAAGTTTGTAACTTCGAAGGCTCGCAAACCCCTTTACAAGGGTTATTTATAAAGCTCGCAAAGCCTCCTTAAAATAAGAGTTATTTACAGCTTGCGATGCGATGCGATGCGAGGCNTTGGTACTAGGCCNAAATNGGCAANTAAAGCGACNAGAGCTAGNCGAGCCTTGGCAATTAGAGTAGTTATAAGGACCTAGAAATCCCCCTTCAATAGAATCATCATTCACACCGATTATTACTTCTTTACAAAGTAAACTTCGCAACCTTTTCCAATTCGGTGCTGATAACTAGTACGAACTTGATTTGGGAGCTTAAATCTTTATTATTAGCAAAAGATTTATTAATAAAAATATAAACTTTCATTGATCGCAAGTTTATAGGGACGTATCGGAAATCTTTCTTTAAGTTGTTTATTTGCTATTGTAAACGTGTATTTAAAGCTTTGATTTTTTTTGCTATTAGATTTTAATGTTGTGCTACTACTAATAAATTAAAGGCAGCTTTTGGTTAGCAAATCGTAGCTAAGTATACTTTGCGAGCACATTGCTTTATATAAGCTTGCTTGTAATTTTTATTTGTAATGTTTATTAACTTAATTTTTGCTCTTTGGCTTTTTTGCGATATATAGAGATTTTTTCTATTTATAATTATTATATAATTATTAAACGTGAGCAGGTTGGTAAGGTTTAGAATTTATGCTAGCTTTGTTAAAAACCCGGCTTTGTCGATTTCTGCTTGCTTTTTAGCTAAGAACTTGGTATCTCTTAAGATTAATATATTATCTGTTTGTATTCTGATAATCCTAAGTTCAAGATTATCTTTAGACGTAATTGTAAAGAAGTAATAATCGGTGTGAATGATGATTCTATTGAGGGGATCTCTAGGTCCTTATAACTACTCTAATTGCCAAGGCTCGGCTAGCTTTCGTCGCTTTAGTTACCTATTTAGGCCTAGTACCAAAGCCTCGCATCGCATCGCATCGCAAGCTGTAAATAACTCTTATTTTAAGGAGGCTTTGCGAGCTTTATAAATAACCCTTGTAAAGGGGTTTGCGAGCCTTCGAAGTTACAGGCTTTGTAGGGGGCCCCTGAGCCTGTAGTTACAGATCTAATAGGGGGTCCCTGAGCCT
>JGI24508J20089_1000100_pt1 | contig 132684 bp, 148 predicted proteins | sample LinPmetageLP24_FD_20089 | JGI IMG/M metagenome (IMG submission 20089)
CCATCCCCGCACACGGGCACGGCACATTTCTTGCAGGACTTGTCGCAGCCGGAGCCTGGGACGCCGTTCTGAGCACCCAGATCACACTGTCCATGGTTAGAAAGAAGTAATGGAGATTGAATGATTGAACGAACCTCTTCTCCCTGGTCAAGCTTTCCATCCCCACAAACGGCGACAGGGCATTTGCGGCAGTCAGCAGTACAGCCAGAGCCTTCCTTTCCGTTCAGCTCTGGCCCGAGATCGCATTCCTCTGGTACTTGAATGATCCCGTCACCGCAGACGCCACCGCACTTATCGCCGCAGTGTTCTTCTTTGTAGCCAGTTGGAGCGGGCGGAGCTGGAGAGCTCCAGCTGCCGTGTCCGTCACGGGCAATATTCTTGCTTCCCTGGATGTTTGGAAGAGCCGAAGTGGTGGTTGCTCCCAAGAGGAAAGCGAGAGTAAGGAAGTCAACACGCATGGTGGCGGTTGGTATGCACCAAAGAGATGGGAGAAATCCAAGATTAGAAGTCAATCTCGAGGAGCAAGGAGGACTCAGTGTAGAGGGTGAGATTGAGGTTGTCTTCTGAAGAGAAGCGTTCGAGAGAATACTTATACTTCATCATTTTGTATATCTCGTATATCAAAGCCAGATTGATTTGCCACGCCCCATCAGCCCTCATCACCCAAGGACAAACTCGTTCCTCAACTGCCAAGTAACAGCCATCCTGAGATCCTGTTCATGTTTGTGAAGGATTATCGACAACAAACACGGGCTATGCTCTAAGTCACGTCCAATTGAATGCTCTGGTTCTCGGAAGAGCTTCCGACTAAGTCTCTGGCATGGATGAATTTTACACAAGAAATCGAGTTGGTTGCTGCGCTGCGGCTGCAGCCTGTAGGGACATGTGAGCATCGCTCCACTTGCGGCCATTGAAAGCATGTTAGAGTCGAAATGAGTACCGGACAAAGAAATAGTAAGAGACGGAAAGCTTCGCCAGAAAAGGCGTCCCTGTGCCTCATGGGTCAGGGTTTCGGCTGCCATGTAAGCTTAGCGTTGGCTGCAATGAACTTCTCAGCCTTGCAGATAAGTGACAGTGCCAAGTGTTCCTAGCAGAAGCATGATTATGGCTTCATACAGGAGCTGAGATTTGCAGTGAGAGTGAGACCATTGAAGGCACAAGAAATGTCGATGCCTTCCAACAAAAAAACGTAACACAAATAATCGGCTGACACCACGAGGACTACCCCGCATAGAACTCTTCGTATCGAACACAAACAATGAATAACAATATCGTATCGAGCATCATGCCAATCGAAAATGATTCTGCCTCGACAAATAAACATTCAAACTCACCCACCCTAATCATTCAAGCAAATTCTCGATGCAACCTTGACCTCCCTCTAAAAATAGTCCGACCAAGCTTCTATCGCGATCCCGCCAGCCGAGAAGGCATGTTCAGCCGTTAGCCAAGACTGATTGAGCTTGCCGTGAGTGGTCTTCGAGCGCCACCAACGCTAAACCCCAGGATTTACTGGTCATATCGTGTCGTAGTGATGAAGGATGATCAAGCTCGAGTTGGGGAGGCTGAGTCGGCGGTCATGGGCTTGGGCCTTTAGCGACCCAACCTGCTTGTAGGGAATCATGCGCGCTGGCGGCGATGACCTCTGGGCCTGAGGTGGCTGGAAAGACCAACATCTAGTTGAAGCTCGTTGTGAGAGAACAGGATATCGTGAACTCCACGCTACTGGCAGGATGGGTGGCTGCATTCTGTGTTTATTTTGGGATTCAGGAAGGGAGAACAGTCAATGAATTAACACATCTCCGAAGGAGCGAAGCTCTGTTGGGGAAAATCCAAGTAATTGTGCCTGGAATGCACACACTAAAGTGGAGGACGCCATATCCCCAAGAACTAAATGAATAGGAATCTCATTGTGATAAGTGGAGGGAAGAGCTTTCGCCTCCAAAATGTATACCGTCCTCCGCCTTAAAGATGATGAGTTTTCAACGAGAAAAGCTTTCAATTTCGAGACAGGGAGAGTCGATAGGAATGTTGTTGCAAAGCTCGGCAAGCACCTTTGGGGTGTCCATGCATTCGACTTCTGGGATTCCTGATCACGAGGTCGCGGCTTCTACTTTGGCTTCTCTTTCCTTCCAGCTTGGGACTTCCTGTTTTGTCCAGCCTCCAGATCTGGATGGTCAATCTGCAAACCGTTCTCTTTCTTTTTCCGTTTCTGCTCCTGTCTGGCATGCGCTTCAGATCTCCATTCTATCCCCCATTTTCTGACAGCCCACAGACTTGGGCTGAAGGCAAACCAGAGGAGAGCAATGAAAGTTCCAGTCCAACCAATTCCAATGCGATCGATAAGTGGATTGGCGATAGCGGCAGCGCCGGCGCCCATCAGACACCGGAAAAGGTTATTTGCCGCAACAGCTGTAGCAGGCGCGTCTTTATTCATATCCACAATAAGCGTGCTAAGAGAAGTGAAAGCGCCAGTGACCAGGTGTCCAACGAAGAAAAGCATAATCAAGGGTCCTACTAAGGATGTTTTGTACTCCATCACCCAGGAATAGGCGACGATGGCCAAGCAGGAACCGTAGACTAGAGGAAGAGTGATCTGAAGCCTTGCCACTTCTACAGGGAAGGAAGAAATGTCTTGCTGGCGATTGTGTATGATAGGGATACCGTGGACATGGGCAAGGCGATGGAAGTTTTTGTCCAGTATCCGGCCGACTGTCCAGCGGGACGTCAGACTTCCTATACCCAGCGGCAAATAGCACAACCCGACCCGCAGGGAATTGAAGCCGTAGCGTGCTGCCAGTTGTGGAGAAAGCGTACTCAGAACAGCGAAGTAGCCGGCGTAGAGGAGGGATCCATACCAGAGGATGAGGCCTGCTTCCTTCCGTGCCGCGATTCTGAGAGAAGCAAACGGATTGGTACGCTTCCCCCCTACTTGAACTGTCTCTACACCCACGGTAGATTGATGTGGCATATGTCTGCGTTGCCGGAAGTACTGAGTCAAGGAAAGTTGCCAGCGTGGAGGTGGCACTGAACCGTTGCCTACTACGTTACGAGCAGTTTCGGGCATAGTGATGAGGATGACTACGAAAGAAATAGCAGCAAACACCGTGAGGAACCAGAAAATAGAGCGCCAGCCCAGAAATTGATTCAAGAGACCACCGATGATGGGGCCGAGAGCGGGGCCAAGTGTAACACCCATCGAAGCATACCCAATATACTTGCCACGTTGAGCCCGTGTTGACACATCCGCGACGACAGCGCTACCTAGAGCAATTGTCCCACTACTACCGGAGCTCTGGAGACAGCGTAGGACCATAAGTGCCGCGTAGTTATTCTGAAGAGCGAGACCGATGTTGGCGCTGACATAGATCACAAAGCAAATGATGTATGCTGGGCGTCGACCGTTTCTATCGGAGAAATTGCCAATAAATGAGGGTGCAATCCCCTGAAAGATCTATCATCAACTTTCATCAGCCACAATGCAGTGTGTAGGAATTCCTTATCTTACCAGGTAGGCTGTGATGGTTAGGGTGATCAATGACACCGACACATCAAGATCATGCGCAAGCGAGTCGAGAGCAGGAAAGTAGATACTTCCTGATATTGGCGATATGATTGCAGCGAAGGAAGCGATGAGAATGATGGAGATTTTTGCAGGCTCGCTAAGAATGCAATACAGAGGCTCTGGTGGGATTCCATCCTGGTCTGCACCAGGGTTTCCCGAATCGTCCTGGAAAGCGATAGCTTGGCTCACACTCAAAGCTTGTTGAGGGTGTACTGGCTGATCAGTTTGAATCTTGATACTATTCGCTCCATCTTCAGGCTTGTTATGGTGCTTTTCTATCTCCTCAGCTTGACTGACTCCTTCAATCCGAGCCTGATTAGAATATACACCATTGGCTTTTCGATCCACTTCGCATTGTGTCGCTGAAATCGAGAGATGTGGTAGAGACATGGATGCGATGTCTTGTAGACGCAAAACAAGAAGTTGCAGGAATCTCAGGCGGAGGATGCAAGCCGAAGAGGACCTCGAGAACTTTGTCCCTTTGCTTCGTACTATCGTAGAGTTTCGAGCGATGAAGTAAAAAGTTGTTCGTAGGAACTGTAAAAAAAAGTACACAACATGTGCCGTGGGTATTTCACAAGGAAGGGAAGGTCTGATCCGTCTGTTTTGGAATTGTGATAGCTTGCCTAAGCGAAAAGAGCATAGGAATGAGAATAAGCAGGAAACGAAGGTGCCTCAGTCCGACAGCATGCTAGATTTCAGCTACTTATCTAGCTGCAATGGACGATACAGGAGACAATGTTCCCACATGTAGGCGTAAAGGGAAGAAGTAGTTGAAGATCGAGAACACACATGCGGAGGCAACTGGCTGTCGGGAGTAGAGCGGACCGACCGGTCTCATTATCTCCCTGCTTATCTCCGGCCAGGAGAGCAGAAGGTCTTTTGTCACTTCAGACAGGTGCGATTAGATCATTGCAATCCACTGCTGGTTGGTTGACCGGTATTTCAGCATGATAGAATGGTGTCATGCGCTCCCAAATGATCGACAAGGAGCAATACGGAACGCCAATCGAACGAGAAGGGCACACGACGCCCTCCTTGACAAAAATGATTCATCGCGACAGTGATAGCTTAGTCATATGCTAAGGTGCATATTGAAGGGGGAGATAGAAGTCCCAGTTTTCCGCCTCTCAATATTGATTCAAGTCTCCATCTGCCAAGCACTGCCTGGAACCCCCAAGATCAAGCAATGAGACAGCCTTCAACACAACGAGCATTTCGCGAAGCCGGCGATGTCGACCGAGATGACCTCTTAATGTGCAGATACTCGGAGATGCAAAGCTTTCCTCCGATCGAGACTATAAATCTTTAAGACAATAGAGCGATCGACAAGACCCATCTTAGCGAATCATTGTGTCTTCGGAAGTTTGTTCGGGTGCACCACCGGTCCATGTCCTCGCTCACCAGGCCTGCCGGGTCGCAGTATCGGCCCATGAGGACCAGATTTTGGCTTATCTTCACTTGCTTTCTGTTCTCCATCTATCCTCACTCCGGCCGCTCCATCCCGGTTTGCCCTCCAAACCCCACCTTCATCGCCTCCAAACTCCTCCTTCTTCCACACCTCAACTTTCTCCTTACACTCTTCTAACGCCTCTTCACCTGCTTTCCAAGCAGCTTGTCTATGGGGAGATGATACAGCAATCAAGATGCTCTCTTCCCCAATAGGCACGACGCCCAAGCGGTGGATCATGGCGATTGACGTCAGGGAATGCTTCTCCTTGACTTCCTTACATATTTTGAGCATCGTCTGGAGAGCACGTGGCTCGTACGAGGTATACTGGAGCTCCTTTACAGGTTTACCACCGAGATTATCACGGGTGGTACCTAGAAGAATGAGAATCTTTCATGCTCTGTAGAATAAGGTAGTCGTACCAGCAAATAGGACAATGGCCCCAGCTTTGGGACTTCGCACCCGATCCATCATGGACTTCGCATCAAGCAAGTCATCCGTCAGAGCAATATAGCATCCGTCATCTTCCAGCTCTTTCGCCATGTTGTAAAGTTGTAAAAGTATACTATCTGAATCCAAGTGAGCCTGTTTGCGAAATGACCAAAAAGTTCGAGAGCCAAATTCTGCCAAGTCCACGTGACTAAGCGGCCGCCTCAAAACAGCCTCATTTGCCCCGACAAGGCTTCCTATCTACTTTGATAGAACCGAACACACTTCACGACACTCTCGCAACAGATATCCAGACCTATTTCGGCACCATGGACAGAAATCGCCCAACACATTCGTCCTACAACCAAGACTCTGCGATGTACGACGACCAGCCTTACGCGGCCGAATACCGCGGCTCGTCGTCGCAAGGCTACCAGACGTGGAAGGGTAATCGAGTTGGATATAGAGCCTGACTTGGAACTATGCTGATATTCGATGTCTAAAGATGATTCAAGAACACCTCCACGAGGATCGGGTACGGATAGAGCTTTCAACTCTGCCAGCAATGAGCGCCGTTACAGGGAGGACCGGCCGGATAGCTATGAACGGGGATATGATCGATCGAGGTCCCCACGAGGCAGAGCGCGTTATACAGACCGAGATAGAGAAGGATACCAGTCGCCTCGTCGAGACAAAAGCCGAAGTCGATCGCCTTATTTCGGAGCACCTCCAAATCGAAATGTTATCCTCGAAGGACTTCCCTTCGATTGGACACAGGAAGACGTTGGCCGCCCCATTTCTACCCTCTTGCGGATCCTCAACTCCAACCTAATTTCACCCTAAGTGTTACTTGAGCAACTCTTGAACTCTGGCTAAGCATAAGATTGGCCGTATGGCCTTTCTCTCCAATTTACAGATTTTGAAAGAACTACAACATACATTGCGACTTGAGGGCTTGGAAGAAGTCAGATTGATCAAGGACAAACGTACTGGTATGCATCTAACGAACTCGGAATTTCTGGCTCTAATACCCCATAGGTCAATCAAAAGGATTTGCCTTTGCGCAATTTACGAGCATTCCAGAAGCGAGACGTTTCCTCGATCGTTATTACCCAACGGTACCCCTCTATGGCGTGTACGACCCTACCGAAGCTGGCCCCACAGAAGCTACAAATGTTCGGATAGCTTTTGGTCGAGAGCGAGACGACCGTGAGAAGGCCGGAAGGGGCGAAGATGATTGGAAATGTGATGTAGTAGGTCTCTTACTATTCCTTGATAGTTCTCACTTTAACATATGGCAGTGCTTCCTACCAAATTTTTCTCATCGCACATTTTGCTTCCGATGCAATGCTCCTAGAACTCGTGAGTATTCTTCTCTGTTTAATTCGGCGTTCTAATCAAGAGCAGGGTCAACCGCACATGGCCTTGTCGTTGCACAGAGCAACATGTCTGCTTTTTCTGGCTTCGCGACCACCGGTGATAGCGATGCTTCTCCTGATGGCGCTGCATCTCAATTTCTCCTCCTCCGAGGTCTGGAACCTGGCGTCAATGAGGAATTACTTGCTAAGGGGGTTGGAAAGCTGTATAAAACGAGGGCAAACTCGCCGCCGACTGATGGACAGGGATCCAAGAAGAGACAAATCTCCTCAACGACCAACGACGCAAGCCTCGGTGCCAAAGACGGATCTCTACAACGTGTTCTTCTCGTTCGTGATAGGAAGACCGATGACAGCTGGAGATACGGTTTTGCGGAATTCAGCACTGTTGAGGATGCACAGGCTGCCATGGTCAAATACAATTCGTCGGACAAATTTACGATCTCTTCTAAGCCTGTCACGATATCATATATCCATGCTGGGGTTTTCGTACCGATCTTACACCAGGTTGGGGAAGAGTACGCGAAGTTCACTTTCAGCCCTCTGTCAAATTCAGCTGTCAAGTTGATGTACTGGGACGAAGCAGCATACGCCAGCGAACTTGTTACCGCTATTCCTCCTTCACGATCCACTGTGAAAAGCAAGGAATCCGAACATACCAAACTTGCCTTGGCTGCAGCAAAAGAAGGTCTCATCAATTCAGGAAATGAAGGAGAACCAAGAGTCAAGAAGAGAAAGACGGAAAAAGAGACTAAAGTTGTGGCCTCTCATCTCCAATTCTGGACGAACAGACATGCAGAGATCCATGGTCTTCCCCAGAAAGAAGCTGGGGACGATGCTACTAATCCGCAATCGACCCCAAAGAAGCAGTCCACGCCAGAAGTACCCCCGAGCCAAACCTTTGCAGACTTGGATCGTAAATGCTGCATTCTATGTGCACGTCAGTTTAAGACGGAGGCCGAGGTGAATAAACATGAACGCATGAGTCAGCTTCATCGTGATAACCTCAAAAATGAAGACCTTGTCGCGAAAGCTATGGCGAAGCTCAAGAAGTCAGGAGATGCGGCGGCAGAGGGTGCTTACAGAGACCGAGCCAAGGAGCGCCGGCAAGCTTTCAATCAGCCGAAGCAACCTGCTGCACAACACAACCGTGCGAAAGAGCCACCTGGAACGTCAACTGCTAAGAATGAAGTTGAAGAAGCTCCAGTACAATCAAAAGGTGCGGCGCTACTGGGCAAAATGGGATGGACTGCTGGAGAAGGCCTGGGGGCGCAGGGCACAGGAAGAACCGATGCGATCGTAACTGAACTCTATTCTCAAGGTGTGGGATTAGGCGCGCAGGGGGGAAAGATTGGTGATGCTGCCGAAGAGGCGCAGCGACAAACGAAAGGCTCCTATGCTGATTTCCTTAACAAAACGAAGGACAAGGCAAAAGAGAGGTTTGAGAGTCTCGGCTAGCCACTCGGATTCGGATTGGTCGGCGGAGAAAGCCACCAACATTTCAAGCAAGGGCGGAAGCAGGAATCATTACGTTCGATCGACCAACAAAACTCTACAATGGATTGGATTTGGGATCGTCTTAGTACCCGTTGCATTTACTCTAGTCCATACGGGCCAGGCCATCCTCAACCCTTGGAGAGCTCCTTATGCAGCTGCCCTTGTCGTCACAAAAATGGCACAATCTAACCTTGAACATGACAGTGAACGGGCTTGGTGATAAAGTTCTGAGGCCAGTCGCTGTAGAAATTTGTACTGCAAGCCTCTGATCTTCTGTGGTATTCTTGTGGTTTTCCCACAATACTTGCTACCAGTGATGCGTGTTGTGTGGTGAATCTTTGCTTTTTCTTTCTCTCATCTCATATCGCTCAATCACACAGGCTCCAGCGATGCACCACGGCTGCTTGCTGGCACTCTGTGCCTACCATCTTTCCAATCCTTGTGCCATGTTTCATCCCCCCCTGCAGTTGTTTGCCTCCATTTTGCGAACCAGATGCGCCCCATGGCCATTTGATAAGCTTGCCCTTGCACCAACATCGTTTGTTTTCTCCGACAATCTTTCTCCAATCTCAATACCCCGCAGCGTACATCCACCAACAAGTTGGTTACAATGGGTAAAAAGAGAGCTACAACGACCGGCATTGACGAGCATTGCTCGCAGCTCGGATATGGCAAACTGGAATCAAAGGAAGTGTACAAGCGGTTTCTGGAAGATCTCCATGCCCATTTCGTATCTTATGAAAAACGGGGCAATTACATTGGAAACAGAGACACCTTGTCTGATGATGCCGTATTGTGCGCGACGAATTTTCTGGTAGAGGAGTCTCGTGGAGAGTCACTTTGGCCCGAAAATGACCAAGGTCGACCTGTATGGCCAAGAGATCAGCAATTGTAAGCTTCTTGCCGAATTAACATCTCCATTTGCGTGTACATGATACTTTGCTGATATGCATCTTCAATTTACAGTATTACCAACGCCATCGCTCACATCATCCGCCGGAAGGGAATTTCCTCCTACATCAAAAGGCACTCAAATCCCAAACCAAAGGCAGATGGCCAGGTCTCTGCGAGATCCAAACGATCCACGAAGTCTCGTAAGAAGAGACGTAGAGTAAGCGCGTTCGCTCATGATCGAAGTGTCCCGCTAATTTTCAAAGGACGAGAGTGATGATGAGGATCTTGGCGTTGCTGAAAATCTTGAGGGTCTTACTGAGACGACTGTCAAGCCATGGAATGAGCCGCCTAAAAACCCAGATCCAAGGCTCTGCTGCCAATACATCCAAACCTTGAACCCCAAGGTCGACGTGAAGAGGTTGACGGACTTCACGACAGAGTGGTTGACAAAAGTAAGCCATGCTACGACATGATGATCTCCAGTTGACAATCCTAGAAAAATAGCCCGTGGCCCGAGAGTGCAGATGTTAAACTCCAAACGTTCATGCATAACCGCAACTTCTATGTTCACTACGACTATGGTGCGGCACCCCCGCGAGAGCTCATCAACATCCTTCGGAAAGGGTCTGAACTCGAAAACTTGGAAAATGGTTTGCTTCTCGTTGAATTCCAGAGACGTATACGGGACAGGGTGGAACTCCTAACACATCGGCTTACCAAAGCGCCATTCTTTGTACTGGAGTTCAGGCGTGATGGAGCCGCACAGATGACCAAGCCATTTGCCAACAAGTGGAGGAGGAAGGAGGAACTTTGGGAGCTGGAATATATTGACCATATGCTAGCCCAACCGGCACCAACTGCGAAGTCTCAGGCCAATAAGCGTCGGAATTCGAAGGCAACGAAGAGCCCAGTCGTGTTTCCCAATCTGCGAGATCCACAAAATGTAACCCAAATGAAAGCGCAGCTGGCTTCCATTGCAGTAAATGCATTGCAGATAGCTACAGATGAGTTGGGGGCACAGGAAATGGCAGATGAGAACATGTCCCACTCGGATGAAGAGGTAATGTTTCTGGCTGCTATTTCTCCATATTGACCGACTGTTGACGAATGATAGATTTCGAAGCTTGTCGCCGATGCTCGCAGGATCACCACTCTGCGCTTAAACAATGACCAGTCAGTAAATAGCTCACCAGAAAAAGCTGTTGTCGCCGACAATCTGAACAGACAAACTGAAGAAAGTCCAAACACTTCTCCCGGCGCATCTCTCGTCCGTGAACAATCATGGAATTTACTGCGAACAAACACAGTTGCCGAAGGACTCGGCGGAGGTGGAGAACACACTACGCCAAGTACTAGAAGCCAAGCTGCTGATGCCTTTACACCGCCACTGAGTGACTTGAGGTCATCAAGCTTCCAGACGCCGACTCATACCAAAATCAGACCAGGCACAACCCGCGAGTCTGCCTGGATCCTAGATGACAGTAGTGACGATGGTTACATCACTAATCCCATGGCCATCGACAAGACTGAGGAGGTTAGAAACCTAAAAATTGAGCTTGTTCCAGATGCACTCCATCCTGCACCAACTACAATCAACCATCAACCAGAGCAACCATTGCAGCATTCCATAACACCCCCATCTGGCGAGACTGCTCCGACTACTTCCATACAAAGTCTCCGTGACGAGACAGCACCTAATTCATTACAGCTACTTCCCTCACTTCTGATTGCCTACCCTCCTCAGTCTGCCCTCCCACCAAAGCACTCCGACAACTCATCGTTACACTTCCGAGATATTGAGCGACCTGCTGATATCCCAATGCCTCCCGCATTGTCGAGCTCAATCAGCACCACGTCCAGACGAGAGGGTGTGATCGAAANCCCTCGNCCGCCGACTACTCCACCGACTACACCGCCGATGAGTAGCCCTTCGAGTCCGTCAAGGGCTTTCGACAAATTCCTATCTCACTATGGCAACCGAGGCTCAGCGCTAGAAACACCCAAAAACTTTAAGGAAATGCAGCCTGCTGACTCGCAAGACTCGGTTATGTCTTCCAAAGAGCGTATCCGGGCCGAGAAGAGAGCTGAGGTCTGCGCAGAAGCTGCTGAATGGGAGGAACTTCGAAGACGAGAGAAGAAATCGAAATCACGAACCAAATCACCTCCACAGGTATCAATGACCACACAAGAAGAGATGTCACCTCCTCCGCCACTATCACCACCGCCACCCGCTCTATCTTATCCTCGCCCTGCTGCTGCCATTGAGCCTATTCGTAAGTCGCCGACAAGCATTGCCTTCGGCGACAGCAACGCGTCCATGGAAAATCCAAAAGCAAACGCCCGCTCGGACTCTATGAGTGAATCTTCCACATCGAATCAGGGGCCAGTCAGTCAGGTTATATGCCCCGTGGAAGAGCTTCAACCTCCTACCGTCACTTTACATTCAACGAGTGCCGACGCCGACCCAGTAGTTACGGCCAGTACTGAACAACCCCATTCGTCTCGTATTGTTCGGCAAGCAGTCTTTGCGAACGACTGCAGTTCGTCAATTTCAAATAATGAGGCACCACGAAAGCAGTCTCGTCGGCCTCTTCTAGTCCCGAATCTGACAAAACCACTAACGCCAATGATTAGCAAAATGAAAGCATCAATACCAGCTCAAAGCCCAAGTTTTAAGGTTTATTGGTCTCCGTATGCTACACCGAGTACAATTAGAACAGAACCTTGTGCTAATGCTCCGCGTTTGAACAGCTTCAAGACAAACACAAATGCTCCGATCCCTCCTATCGCCAATGTTTCTCCACCTCCTGTTGCACAGCCTATGAATGCCTCGGAATCTGCTGTTTTAGTAGATGCTTCGATTGCTTCTGTTGCTCGCGAACCACGATCGGAGAATCTGTCAAAACCCACTTCGTCTGAAACAACACCAGTAACACCAATTCCGTCTATTCTTGATGCAACAATGCGAGCGACGACGATTACAGCTGCTGTACAACCTCAGCAAGTAGAGCCCCAATCGAGTTCAGCTTCAGTGACACCAAGCGCTTTTGTCGTCCCCAAGAATTTGATGAGTGCGACTCCTTCGGCTCCAATCTCAGACAGCTCGAACATTAGTATGGGCGCCGCTGCTGCAACAGCGAGGAAATTGGCGACAGATACTGATGACTTCCTGAAAAAAGCAGGTGCAGATCGGTCCTGCGCCAACGACCTGACAGAGGAGCAAGATCGAATTATTGCGGAGGCCCCCGAGCCAGGAAGAGACCTGCCGCAACCTCGTAGTGGAGCTTACGCGCACGTGCCCGAACCAATTCCCTTCTCAGCTACACCATCAGAAGAGGAAATTGCTGCCTTGAAAGCTCTTCGACAAGAACAAACCACCAGGCCCCATCCAAAAGCAAAAATCAACCAGGAACGCTCAATAGTCAAATCCAGCCTCCACAACTCCGGAGTCAAGACCCTTGAGCTCCTTATCGAGTCTGCCAGCGGCGAGATGAACCTCGAGAATGGGTTCTCCTTCGATGTCGTCATGAACAACACTCTGTTTGGATTCTTCTCTTTCTATGCAGCTGTATCTGAAGCTCCGCTCGAGAGCTTCCAGCAGCTGATCTTCACGCCGACGTGGCCGAATTGTTCTACGACAAGAGCTACGAAGCAGATGGGTGAACCGGGGTTCAAGAGGTTGAAGAAGGTTCTTCAGGCTTGGTATAAGCAGGCGCAGAAAGCTGATCCGGAGGAGATGGAATTTCAGATTATGGTTTCGATGGGTTAGGAGGTCTAGGGAGCTTGCTGACGTGCGGAAATGTGTTTGGGTATGGCTGAATGGACCATGAAGGTTTTGAAATCACGATTTGCGGCATGCAGGTCACGCCGTAATGTCCTGGTGTAATTTGTGGCTGCGGTTATGTTTTCTGATCAAGATTCGAGGGAGGATTGTGGCGATAAGTTCTTTTGCACTGGTCTGTTGGTACAAAAATAAAGTCTCAGATATTTACCACGCAAATTCGACTACTGCGTAATACTAGTGCCATGCTTAGAACAGTATTCTCAAAAAGGGAAGTCAATATAGCTCAGTCCTTTCAACTTATTTCAATGTAGTGAGCCGATGCAGCGTTACTTGCCTACAAATACACATTGTTTTATAGCCCAGCTCCCCTCAATGTCTTCAGACAGTGGACAGATACTAGCGTTGCATGCTTACGAGCCTAACTTTTTGTCACAGCCCAGATTTCCACTTGCAAACGGTTATGATCAGTTGAAGCGAGGTAGATCACATTATTAGTGAAGAAATTGAACGTGGCCCTGATGGACAACGAAAAGCCCAGTCGACGAGGGTTTTGCATGATAGCTGAGTTGCAGGCAGCAGGAAATGAATTCTTGACAACAGATCAATTGCAAACTCAGTACACCGCGTATGTCATCTCAGTAAAAGTACAACAGGAATGCCACATGCGGCTTGCTAGTGGCGAGAAAACGACAACAACATGCTAAGCGACAACAATAAACAAGCCCCACCACAAATCTGGATACTCGCCAGATTTCCACATACGAATTTGAATTTGAGCTAGACACAACAATATCAGATCAAAATTCCCCTCTAAATCTGATTGAGAACCCCGCCTATTGCCTACTATAAAACAGATGACCATGGAATGAACCTTAATAAGGTCGATATGTTCCTGAATATCTACCAATTTGCTCCGTAACTAACAGGATGCAGGCTGAATTTATACTTATTTCCTCATTCGCCGCATTCGTCTTCTTGTCTCTTTAAGATGGAACGCGGAAGCTGGCATGTGAATACCATTCCCAGATTTTGGGAAACATTGATGAGCGAGCGCATCAGAGCTGACACATGACTCACCTAGGAGCCAGAATATATATATCACATACATGAATCCAGAGGTAAATACTAATAAAAGCTCAAGATCGTCACCGACGATCGGGTTCTGGACAAGTATAAGCTACCTATCTAGACATTTACTATTTGCTTCAATTCCTGCCGATTTGTCGGTCTTTTACTAACGCTTTAGCTCAATCGTCCATGAAGAATGCTGCTAAGCTTTCTTCGATTAATCGCCGCTCAGTCCAACGAATGATAACAGCTCCAGCACTGACAACGATAATATTGCCTCAAATGGTGAATGCCAAGACATGCATGCCCTCTTCTCTCGGCTAAAGCGCCTACGCGAGGACTGATGACCGGAAGAGTACAAGGTCGTTACACCCAAGCTACTGCAGTCAACTAGGCTACATATCGATGAATTGCACATAGCATATGAAATGGCTTCTCTGAGTGTTTAAACGAAACCGGATGTTCGACCAGGAAGGTATATTTATACTTCTCCCAATATCTCGCTCCCCTTCATCCCCTGTTTGTTTCACTGCAAAATGAACTAGCAGTACCAGCTGCAATGCGAGCCACTACTTGAATAGGTATCGCTCGAAATGAGCTGCGTTTTGATCCTCTCCATCTATCCACTTCACCTCTTCCTAATTTGGCATCTACGCATACGAGTAACTCAAGACCGAGATCAAGTGAAACGGCATCGCTCATACCCCAAACTCAGTACCTAGACACCCTCAGTCCTTCTCTGCAAGTTACTGAGAAGGCATAAAAGTGCCCTCTCGCACATATCAGTACACAAGTACATACCCCTTTCACCACAGCCCTTTACCCCCACAAACCATTACTATGCAAGTCAGACTTTCATGCTTGTGCTGGAGATACGAACTTTTCTTTTTACGTGAACAAAAGACTATCTCAACGGTATGAATGAGTTCTTCTCGATCCGCAAGTTGAAATTTCGATGTTGAATAATCCAAGTACGGAATGGCATAAATGCAGGCTGAAAAGCGGAGTCGGTAGAGAGGTGTGAAAAATTACAACAGTCCATCGATCGACAGCCATCCTTCGACAGCCACAGCAATTCCATGGACAATAACGGCTACCGTCCCGGAATTTCCTCACATGAAATTACAAGGCGCGGAAAGACATCGGATTTAAAGATAAGATAGTTGAAGAAACGTGCCATCGTCTCTCGATGAAACCTCAACCGTAGGGGGTATAACCATGTACTGCGGCTCTTGTGTCGATGATTGTTTGTGCTGTGGCATAGTTTCGAGGCAGAATGTGGTTCCTTTATAGTCCAATCCAGCACGATTAGTCGGCTAGGTCTCTCCTTTTGATTAAGGATGAAATCAACTGTGATCTAGAGGCAGAGAGAGAGCACGGACTCAATGAAAATGAGACGCCGCTTCACCTACCCGACTTCGTATATGTGACATAGAGGTATCTTTTGTGAGGCGCAGGCTGAAGCGGAGGATCCAGTTCATAGACGATTGAGAACAGAAGGGCTTTGCTTGAAGCTTGTTTGAAGCGTCTATTTGAGCTGGGTGTCTTTTGTCTTTCTCTTCTCCCCTCCTTTCTTCCTCTACCCTCCTTTCCATGCCCCATATTCGCCATCTATGCTTTTACAAGTGATTCTGTACATAATACACAAGTATACAGCTGTATCGTATCATACACCCCTTCCCCTCTCCCCTGACACTCCCCTCATCCTCTCCAGTCCATCCTTCCCTGCAACCTACCTCCTCCCCTGCGCCCAATCCCCTACATGCCCCAAAATAATCCCCGCCGCCTCCTCCGGACTATGCTGCCTCCCAATCGCCTCCACAAAGTCCCCCTCCGGATCCATCAAATAAAAATAAATACTGTGATCAACCAGATAATCCTCACCTTGCTTGACTCCTGACGGCGTACTGAAATACACGCGATATTTCTTGCATACGTCTTTGATCTGTTCCCATGTGCCGGTCAAACCGACGATCGCGGGATGGAATTCGGAGAGGTAAGTCGCGAGGACGGCGGGGGTGTCGCGGGCGGGGTCGCAGGTTATGAAGATTGGGAGGAGAGGTGGAAGAGCGTTGGGGTTTGAGGAGGTGGTAGATGTGGTGGAGGATGAGGTAGTCTGGGAGGAGAGGAGTGGTGAGGCGTTGACGAGGTCGATCATCTGGGCCATTTTGTCGAGTTCTTCTGGGCAAATATCTGGACAGTGGGAGAAGCCGAAGTAGACCTATAAGGGTAGTTATTAGCATGTTGTCATTCCCCATGTACTTCCTTCCTTCTCCGATCTCGGCTGGCATCCGTCCATGTGAAGTCAATCACTGTTTGGACCCCCTCCACAGACCCTCCCCTTCTCTGAACCCCATCCCCGAATATTGAAAGCATCACTCACCAACGAATACCGCCCCCTCATCCTCTCATCCCCCCACCTCTCCCCCCTCTGATCCACCAACTCAAACGGGCCCCCAACCTTCGGCCTCCCCACCCCCTTCGCCGCCTCCGCCACACGCTTCCTCTCCATCCTCGCCTTCTCATATCGAAAGTAGAAGATCAATCCTGCGCCACTACTGAGGAAGAGAATTCCTGCGAGGGTGGAAAAGGGCTTTTACTTTGTCAGCACGAGGATATAGAAATGACGGGAACTTAGGAGAGCAGAAGGGATGGGAAAGAAAGAGGAAAGACATACGCCTGATTTATATCGACTCTTCGCCTCTTGCACTGTTTTATAACCTCTCACACTTCCTGCGCTCCTACCAGCAGTCACACTCCACCTCCCATAACCTCCCAAGGCGACAGCATCTCTCCGCACAGCTTGTAAACACCTCGTCGCTGCTCCAACTCCAGATCCATTTCCTCTCCGCGAATTGGCGAGCACTGAGGTAGAGGTCGAGAGATTCCTACATATTGGTCCCGTTCGAATGGATTGCGAGCAGGCGTTTCTCGAAAGAGATGATAGCACACGCGGATTTGGTACGATTGATTTCGACATATTCCCGGCTATTTTCTGGTTGTCCCTGCGGAGGCAGAAATTGGCCTATGTATGTGGTGCTGAAGTCCGGATTGAAGCTTGAAGTGGAGTGGAGTGATCAATCATCTGGATCATCAAATCAACATTTCCACGAAAGCTCGGGTCGGCGCGGGCGGACGTTGTTCCGCTGCACCACCACACAGCCAGACAGGTCCCGCCACAATGGTGGCTGGTGCATCATTTGCGAGAGCGAGGTGGAAGCTCAAGCTCTTCAAATACCTTACTTGAGTTCCCCCTTGTGTTTTCTGAGATAGATTGCATCACTCAGTGACTGCTAAAGTTCCCTCTGGTGTATATTACAGATCCGAAAATACAACTACCTTCCATCCTGCATCACACATCTCACTCTTGTTATTCTCATGGAACTCACGTATCTCGCTCATGACAGTATCACAGTATGGAATATAAGTGTAGTCAGAAGAGCCACTCAACGTTCAATTAATTCTCTCATCTCCCCTATTCTTTCCCCTCTCCTCTCTCCTTCCTCTCTATACAAGAGAAATAGCAATTCAGTATCTACCATACGATACCATCCCACATGGTAATCAAACCACACGCCGAGAATATGCACAAACAAAATGCACGCAGAATGCCTCCTTTCCCACCGTCCATCCCCATTAGCAGCCATGCCACATATTCCTACAGTACAAGACGCCTCTTTCTCTTTCTTTTCTCCCATCGACCCGCCCACTTCCACCCTCGCTCTGCTTTGGCGAGCCATGCTCCCTCAACACCAGATCTCCGACAAATTCAACAAATAGAAAGCAAGAACATGATGCTTAGCATGCTCGCTCGCTCGCTTTCCAGTCTTCCTGACCATACCTATTTATCATCGTGCCACCACACGATTTCCCACAACATAGTAAGTAACAAGAAAAACATACAAAATCCATCCATCCGCCGCCAAAAGAGCCAAAAGCCCATACATATAGACAACCACCAACCCAATTTTCTCTTCTCTCATTTTCTCCGTACACCACAACACCGAAGACGCCATACAGATGCTGTGCTCTCTTCTCGCTCGCTTGTTGCGCTGAACAAGCTCTAGGTAGTGTGTGAGTGATGCTGGGGATCACCACTCATAGATAGTGGTTTCTGAATGAAGTCTGGATGAAGTCTCGGGTTCGAAAGGGTGTATTCCTAGGTTTCCCGTCGACTCATCTGACTCGCACCTGCACTCGTTCGACTTCTCTCGTCCTCTTCCAATACATCACTCAATCTGGTAGGGTGATGATGTCTCGGGACAGCCGCCCACTCAGGAGCTGCAGCACCATAACCCTGGCCCGAGTAATCGACAGGTTCCGAGATTGTCGGGTTCGAGGTTGGGCCCCCAGAGGTAGAGGTAGGTCCGCGTCCATATTCGACGCCGGAGACTTGACCATACCGTTGGAGGTTCGCTTGCTCACGCTCGCGTTCTGAGGCAACGTCATATTCATCTGTGTCTGCGTCAGAGGGAGGGCCTTGGTAACGGATTTTGTTGCCTCTGGCATCACGGATGAATTGACCTTGTGAATCAATCTCGTACTCCTCCTCACTCATGGCACCTGCTTCCGATGGGACCGATGGTTGGCGGAATGTTGGGTCTGGATGCAGGGAAGTGCCTTGGTGTTGTTGATAGAATGCGGAAGGAGAAGCAGGTTGAACGGCTGGGGCTGCCGAATTTTCTTGGGAATTGGTGAAGGCTGGATGCATAGGGAGATCTGCCTCAGTATAAGTTGGTCGAGAGCTGGTTCGGGTCTCAGTGAAAGGGTCGGCTGGCTCTGATCTCTGAGATCGAGAATACTCTTGGTAAGCGAGATCGCTGTTATCAATAGGTCCTTCGGGTTCGGCAGCAGAATACTGTGCTGGATCTCGGGCACTAGTATGTCTGCTAGGAACTCCTTGCATCATAGGAACAACCTGAACTCCACCGATAAGTGTAGGCCGACCATCCTTCAAAGCTGCAGTGCGATCCCTCTCCTCTTGCTCTCGGCGTCCAAGTTCCTCCCAAGCTCTTCTTGCCTCTTCCTTTGATATTTGCAATTCGCGCTTCATCTCGGCCAATTGCTTGGTGACATTTGATTTTTCTCTCTCCTTTGCGACCGCCTCAGCGATAGCTGTTGCTCTCTCTCCACGCTCATGCTCAAGACTGCTTTCCAGGACTGCTTGAAGTTCTTGTGCACGTTCCTGCTCAGCTCGAGTCTCAAAGAACCAACGTTGGAATTTTCGCTCAGATGAAGCTCGCAATCGTTGCAGCTCGACCACAGCGTGGAAAAGGTTTGCACCTGCAGCCGAGAGATCGGTGACTTGTCGAGACAGTTGTTGCGATAATGGATCCCTGTTCAGATCGTTGCTATTCTCTTCCAATCTTCGTATCCAGAAAGATGTGAGACCTTCCCAATGAGCGGACAAGGTTTCCCATCGTTCAAAGGCATGTGGAAATGAAGATCTGGTCGCTGGTTGTGACGTCAGCGCCGGACCACTTTCAGCCTCAGCTTGAGCAGGTCTTGATCGTGATGTCCCAGGAATAGGTCTAGGTGGCTGAGACTGCTGTTGTTGAGTAGGCCTTGGTCTGGCAGATGGCGCACTCTCACCACCTCCTACTGCTCTTCCACCACGCCCCAGACCTTGAAGCTCTTCTTGCGGAGGATCCGATCTGCGTTGTTGTGACCCATCCGAGATTCTTTGACCAGCTGTTCCACCTGATGTCCGCTGGCCAGACTCTCCACTGGCCCTTTGTTGTGCTGCAGCACCAGCAGCACCAGCAGCAGCTGCTGCCCTTCGTTCCGCACTTCTTCTTCTATCTTGCTCGAGTAATCTTGCCTCCTCGGCAGCTCTTGCACGTTCCAAAGCCTCCCTCTGTTCCATTTCTGCTTTCTTCCTAGCTTCCCTTGCATTCCGCTCTCTCATAATCTCCCTAGGACCTTTGAGACTGGGCGAACCAGATGTTCCAGGTGGGGGTTGAGGTCTGCCATTCCCGGTCCTGCTATTGCTTGCAGGGCCAGACCCTCCACCGATCAGATCGGACATCGAAGCGTTCTCCTCCACAAGATCAGGTGTGAAGGGGTTGGGTTGTCTCAAAGCTTCTTCGAGGGTATAAAGGATCGCACTGGCAGTGGTTCGAGAAATTCGCAGGGCACGGTGAGGTCGTCTTTCAGCTTCGGGAGAGTAGTGTTGAGAGCTTGCTATTGGTGTTGAAGAGGCGAGATCTTCGTCGAAATCATGAGTCAATTCCTCGCTTCTAGGCTGATTTTGTGCAAAGCGAACTCGTGGAGGTGGACTAATACCGGCAGATGCAGCTTCAATGTGTGTTCGACGTAAGGGACGCTGCTGCTGCTGGCGCTGCGTGGGAGTTGGCGTTAAAGGTTCGTTCACTTCGTTAGGGTCGTTAGAAATGGGAGGAAATGGAGTCGTCAGAGCTGCTGCTGGACGAGGTCGAGGGGAGGTCGACAAGGTGAATTGGGTGTGGGTTCACCGCGGAGTGCGATTTCTGACTCCAATTGGGGTATCACGAAGTTCGGGTAGTTTTGGTGTTGTGGTTCTCGATTGGGATCGAGGAATGCGAATTTCCTACTTGGGCGGTAGGAATGTGAAATGCTGGGAAAAGGTGTGTGTGAAGAGCAAAGGAATGTGGTAGAGAAAGCTCAGGTGTCGGGATGTCCTTGGTGGTGGGAGTTGAGGCGGGTCGAGTTGAATTGGGGAGGTTGGTACTGGGGTGAAAACAAGATGGCGAAGTAGCGAGCTTGAGGTCCAGCTTGCTGGCGACGAACAAGTAAATTCAAAACACGCACGCATGAAATATTAATTCACCCAACGCGAAAACTTGGCCAGAAAAACGCGCCGGCTCCTCCTTCTCTTCTTCAATTGAATAATTGCATGCGCGCATGAATTGACGGTCAAAAGTCGCGTGGATTGATTCGGCGCATGCGCGAGTGGTGATGCGGATTCAACTCGGTCACAGACTCGACCCAACGCTCTCTTTTCTTTCGGGTTTGTCGCGCATGCGATTGTCGGCCCGTTCAATATCGATAGGGGGTAGGATGGCGAGATATGAATCCAGACAATGCGATATTGATATTAGAGAGGTCATGCTCGCATAGATTGTCGTCAATTGCGTGTTCTATTTCGTCGTGGTGGTGATGATGATGTTGCGTGCAGGTGGAGAGAAAGAAGAAACGAAAGTGTGGGTTTCGGTTTGAGGGTCAACTCAGTCCTCGAAGCCCTGGAACGCGCCTTCCTTCAGGTACACAGGGCAGAATTGGGCAGGTAGGATCTGTGCGACAGGTATCAAATTCAGCGCACCGGCTGTTGAAATGCGGTGCGATGCAATCAGAAAGCCGTGCATCAATGGCTGTGGACAGAGGTAAGCAGCCCCGTCACTTTCCTCTCTGTCCCTGTACGGAGGTATTGATTGATCTGTATGGAGCTGTCTCGCTTTCCAAGACAATGACTAAGTTGATCTTGAGTAGTGGACCTCAATCACACCGAACCAAGTTCTGGTGGTACAAGTCTCGAATCCTCTGCTCTGTGGTTCCTGGTCTCTTCGGTGATGAGCTCGATAATTGAGGGGGTTGGGGAATCTCTGCCGTGTCCATGCCCTTGCCCTTGCCCAGTGCTCACGGAGCGGGCCTTTGCTAGTGCACCTCAACCCAACCAGCGCCAGCCACGACTCTCCTCGCTTCCAACTCTGCGGGAGACTGCGAGTGCAGGGTTCTAAGGGCACTTCTTCTGCAGACCCCTTTACATCATGTCCCTTACTGGTGCATTGGAATCTGCATCTCCTTTACATTGCATCGCTTGTTGACATTTCTTCATGTACGGAAGTACGTGCTTTGCTATCTTTCGCTTCAACTTCTCAACCGAGTTCCCAGCCTCTTTTCTTATCAAATCGTCAAACACGAGCCAGAAATACATCCAAGCTGCAAAACGGACAGCTCAGCTCAGCTATGACGGAAAGCTGCCCGCTGCCCGCAGCCCGTAGAGCTCTCGCTCGGCTCTCAGATCAAATGTGGACCCGATGGGAGAGCTACCCTTTCCGTCCCGCTGGCTTGGGCTCAACTGGACGAGCCAATGACGAGGTGGAGATGCTGTTTGCTAACAATAAGCTTTGAAGATGAGATATGATATGAGATAGGATGAAGTGAGACTTATGAGAAGTGAGTATAGAGTATGACGGGAAGTTACAGATGTCTCACTATGAGGAAAGGGAGGATCAAGCTGGAGGGCCTTGCTCCGAGGCTGTTCATCGTTTGGTAAATTGATGAATGGGTACGGTGCATCAAAACAATAACGGAGCCGGGTTGTTCTGTTTAAGTAGGTCGGAGAGACGAAAGCCCTGGATCTCCTAGCATCATTTGAGCTTCCTGCAGATGTGAACTTCCAAGCTTCTTGGAAGATCCATCGGCTTTTGGGGAGTTATGCATTGATGCCTTTTCGCGCACGTGACAGCGCTCCTCATTTCGTGTTTCATTAGGAGCGCCTTCATGCCTTTCAGCGGATAACATGAAAAACTCGTAAGCTATCCATGGTGAATACAATTTCGCTGAAGTCCTTGTTGTTGTTGTTGTCTGCTCTTCGTAGCTAGGGTGCGAGTCGCTGAGAAGTAGGATTGAGTCTGACACGTGATCCACATCAAAATGCTTCCTTCGGTTTGCTGTGGAATGAGCTTCGAGCAACTGAAGAAATATCCTAGAACCTGTCATTTTCTAAGTGATACGACGATTCGACAACATAACTTGTGTGGACCAAGTTGACTTAAACTCTTCATATAATGCCCATTGTGTTGACCACATGTCCGGAAGTGTAAGAGTCAGTGGACGTTGAAAGTCAAACGCCGCGATTCGGTGAGTACGCATCTTGCGTATTGAGCTGAGTTACTGTCGATTGCAGTTTACTGTCATGCCCGCATCATCCTCGGTACTCTTGAATATCTGTAAATCTTTCCTCCGTCTCGGGATTTGACAAGCATCATAGCCAACCATGGTTCACCTAGCGAGATCCGTATACTATCAACGAAACGATGTCATTGAGTACGAATCAGAAATAAAGTACTTCATTCTTCATGTGGCTAGCAGCAATGCGTTTCGTCATTTCCTTTGGCAAAATTAGCCAAACGTCTATCAACAAGCGGTAATATCGCTGTGATACCACAATACTAGGAAATGAATAGGGACTTTAGTTGAGGACATTCACCAAAGTGTACAAGGATCGTCAAAGGAGAATCAGGAATGCTAAATGATGTGGACTGTGACATGGTCAAGTGGTACCTATTGAGGTCAAGGTCATGAATAGCTAGACGCACAATGAGATGCTGTACTTGTTCCAAACTCCGCTAACACAATGATGTATAGTCACGTAACACCGCCTGTATGTCCTAAGTCCTAAATCCGCTTCAAAAGGGACATTCGTTAAGCCTGCATCAGCTTTGCATGCTTTATGGCAATTTCATACTGTGTGGTAATAGCAAGACGATACATTGTGTACGATAAGCAACTTGCATAAAGGACCTAAAGCATTACCCACCTCCCTGGAAAAGCCGGGAGTATTGACTCGTTAGCTGTGTTGACCAGGCTCGAACAACCAATTAGACCGGGCACCAATCCACATCGTCACATCACTGGATCGGGATTGTTAACTAGCGACCTCTCTATGATGAAACATTCGAAGAACAAAAGGTACATAAGTATTCGCGATGATCTCGGTCATTGACGCATTGTTGAATTTCCTAGTAATAGATCAGAAGCCCATAACATACTCTAATATCCTTATTAGCCTTCCTACAAACCAAACCTCCCCTCGTTCCAACAACGCGACCATGCCGTCTACAATAATCTTCCCCTCATCCCAAAAAGAGGGAACAAGCACCATCAAGAACGCCCCAACTTTTAACGGCGGTGACGTCTACCTCGACATGATCCATGCAGATGGCAACGTCGCTGTAGCCAACGTGACATTCACACCATGCGCTCGCAGCTACTGGCACACACACGAGAAAGGACAGATCCTGAAGGTCACTTTGGGCTCGGGATGGGTCTGTGATAAAGGTGGCAAGCCACGGGCGCTTAAAGTTGGAGATACGCTTTATGCGCCGCCGGGCACGACGCACTGGCATGGAGCGGGAAAGGGCTCAATCATGACGCACTTTGTGGTGGGATTAGGAGACACGAAGTGGCATGGTGCGGTTTCTGATAAGGAGTACGACGAAGTGGATGCTTGAGAGCTTCGTCTTGAGGACCTTGAGATATTACTGGCAACCTCAAGACACTTGTCATTTTGGTCGGGAAGTATTGATTGCTTTTGATTGAGTAGTGGAAGTATTCTTGCTAGATGAGCTCAATATATAGCTCTTGGGCGAGATACATACGAGAGTTCCGTCATGAAATACAGTTGTTTGCCCAGGGTGTCTCGCGTAGTGTGTTCACTCTCACAAGGTCCTATTGGCATTATATGATTAAGGCCTGAATCGATCACAGATAGTCATAAGGTAATCATAAAAAGAACTATTCGGTCAAAGAAACAAGCGACTCTGATAGAAAAATCTTGTATACTTCATTCATGTGTGTCTGAAATTTCATCGATTTAGAATGCGTCGTCAACTTTGGTGCAGGCATAAATACAACAAAGAAGAGTGCGTGATAGTTTCCAAATGTCCCTTACCACGGACTGGGCCCTAAGCTTTAAATTGAAGGTTGGATCTCCGGCTGACATGTTCCCTCGCATCTCACACGGCATTGTCGAATTGTAATCCCTGAACAGCCCTGAACAGCCCTAAGCTGAATGCTTGCTGCCCGTTAAACAAGTTGGTTGACCAAAGTTGAAATTTAATATTAAGTGAATGTAGCTAAGAGTTGCATCAGTTGTATTTATGTTCCCTTCTAGGCTATAAAAATCGACTTCATCGAATTGGCCAGCGCCTCCAGAAGCCAGCCTTTTGAGATTTATGGGCAGCTCAACTACTTGTAAACTTGATTCGGGAGTTGAGTCCTGCAACCCTTCCATTGGACTGGAGACTGTCTTTTGGACTTGGAATAAGCTGTTCATTTGCTTAAGGCTGTGTGGCTTGTTTGGGCCTTTGTTGATCTCATCCAGGGGCTTCGCTTACAGGGCCTATTGGCAGACCGACAACGAAAAGTACCCAAACAATCTTCAGCTGATGGCACAGAATTCTTAACTTCGACTGGCGCGCATCTGTGTAAACATTCGTCTTGAAGATCGTATGTCTTCGTGTTGGTCCTTGCTCTTCAGTCGCCCAGTCGCCACTTCCCCCAAATCGCTGGACCCCTCATCATTTACCTCGGCATGCACTCCGAGAGTTCACCCGCCGCCCGCCTGCCAAGCTAAACCGTATCCTTCCAGCGCTCTGATTGGGACGCCAAACGGAAAACACCCCAAGAACACGATAGTTTCTTCATGCTGGAATCTGGACGCTGACTTGAAAGTTTGGGCACCTGCTCCTTCGATCTTGCAGGCACTGGGGTCCCCATTTTTACCCCGCGCAAATCTTTCGCGTGTGTGGTTAGGCTGCTTGTGCCTGTCTGTGTCCCTGCGTTGTGATCATCCTCGAGCCCAAGAATTACTTTTCCATCTGATGTCGTCTTTTTCGCGACTCTGGCAGAGTTTCGAAACATTGAAAAACATTTTGCACACGAATCAGCCGACATTAGCAACAATGATACAGTGACTGTGACTGACGGATGGAACAATGCCTGGAAAAAGGGACAAAAGTTCAAGCGAGAATGGGACAGTAAATGGGCAGGAGGGATGTCCTGAAGAGGATGGACCTGCGTGAGTTTCATGTTCAAAACCCTACATCGCTCACAGCTAAGTTCAAATGCTACAGATGCCAGCCGTGTAGGAGGAAGAAGTCAAAATGCACGCGAACACAGCCATGCGCACATTGCGAAAAATCAGGTCAGTGATGTCATCCTCTGAGAAGTCCCATGCTCACCCTACCAAGGCATAGAATGTGTTTACGATGAACGAAAATCCAAACCTGGACTGCGAACGGGCGCCGTGGATAGTCTCACTCAGCGTGTTGTTGCGCTCGAACACATGTTCTTGGGACAGGGCGTCTTGTGGCAACAAGTCTGGAATACGCTAAACACCATCCACCCCGCAGCCCCAATATCCCCGGAATCTGATCTGTCTCATACAGCGAGCTCGAATCCTGATAACCTTAAGGAGAGAACTGATCGTTTGAGAAGTGCACTGTCGAATTTGGGGGACAACGGGCCTGAAAGCGGGGTAGAACAAAAACTCGAAGACCTATCTCAGAGACATAAGCGCCGTCGCATTGAGATCGAGGACGAGCGTGAAGCTCCCAGGAGACCACTTGTGGTGAACAACTGCTCAGAGGACGAGATACTGCCAGCAGATGATCTGGTGGACGACCTAGTCGAAATCTACTTCACCCAAATCCACCCATGGATACCAATCCTCCACGTCAAGCAATTCCGGGAACGCATGAAAATTCCCGCACAGCGGCAGAAGTTGACGACAATATTTCATGCGATTGTTTCCCTATGTTCGAGGCTATCTGATGATCCAAGACTTGCGAACCCAGCAGTAAGAGCTCAATATGCTCGGAGAAATCGGCAGACTGTGATTTTGCAGAGTATGGAATCCTTCTCTGTTGAAAATCTTCAGGCGCTGGTAATATGCGCTTTTGATACGGTAAGTACTCTGACAATTTCAAAGAACGGACCTAATTTGCCTCTAGATCGGAAGCGGTCGTGGACCTTCAGCCTGGTCAATCGTGGGAAGCATGACTCGAACAGTGGAGCAACTTCAACTGAGCGTAGAAGAAAACGACGATCCAAACGCTCCCAAATCTGCGGAATATCTAATGCATAGAATGGCTTTTCTGAAGCCATGCAAGTCTTGGCTAGAAAGAGAAGAGAGGCGGCGAGTATTCTGGAATGTCTTTCTGATGGATCGATTCTGCAGTGTGGCGACAGGATGGAATGTCTCACTGACCAGCGCGGACGTGAAAAGACGGTTACCATGTGAGGGCGCTCTGTGGGAAGCCGGACAGCCTTTGAAGACCCCAACACCTTACTTCGGTATTGCAGATGCGGCGGCTGCCACGACAGTTGTGAACCCCGATTCAAGACAGGAGCGGGAGGATCAGGACTCGATAGGTGCCTTTGCTTATTGTATCGAAGCAACAGAGAGTTTGAGTCTAGTCACCATGTTCTTTTTACAGCATGCAGTGGATATTTCGAATTTTCATGATGCTCAGTTATGGTTGATGAGGTTCAAAGAGTTAGATTTGAGACTCATTCAGTGAGTCAAGCCTTTACCAGAGGGGTACCAACAGAGCTGACTGATGTAGATGGAAGATCTTCCTTCCCGAGAAATGGCGTGAGGCATCAGTACTTAACGTCGACGGAATCCTCGATCCTAATCTCACACTCGCACACATCACGCATAACACAGCCGTCGGCCTTCTCCATCAAGGCATTGCATACCCCTCGCCCCAGTGGCAACGAACTTCCATTCGTCTTCCTTCTTCGTCGAGTGCAGAAACTTGCTTAGCTGCAGCTTCGGAGATCGCGATCATCGCCGAGAAGTTCCTCCACGGCTCGACGATCCTCACGAATCCCCAATTCGCATTCTGTTTGTTCATTAGCGGTCGAATGCTTCTCGCACACAGTAGTTACTACAAGGTTGGCCTACCAGCTGATTTTGACTCGTTGACAAACAGTTTACTTGAGATCTCGAGGAGGTGGAACGGCTCATATTCACAATCTCAGTCGAAAGGTACCACAGAGAATCTGGCGTCCAAGTTCGCTGCTCGACTTATTCAGGCTAAGAATGAAGGACCAGGCCTGCTCGACATCCGGAAAGCAGCATACTCAGAAGATGCTGGCCAGAAAACCGCCTCTGCTTCGCCACAGCGAGTCGAGAATGGTACAAGTTCATTACCCGATTCGATGCATCATTCATCAGAGATCGACACGGCTGGTGGAATGGCTGTTAATGGCACGCACATGACACGAGATTTCGACTCGAGCATGATGGGTTCTTTTGACGAAAATTACATGCAACCCGGTCCCAACGAGAACTCTCCTGACAGCATTTCACTCGCATTTCCCCCGCTACCATTATCCTTCCAACCTCAAGCCTCCTCATCAATGCCCTCACCTGCAGCTGGCCATGAGCAATTACCACCGTTCTATCCGGGCGGCATGGAAAATTACGATCATACTGTACCACGAGGACCAGAGCTGGGATTTAACCCTCCAGCCATGGGGTATGGATCTTCAGGGGAGGATTATAATGATTTGATGTCGTTTTTCGAGTATCCGTTTCTGCCGAGTCAAAGGATCAGCACGTTTTCGAGTACAGAAAGAGCGGACGAAGTCCCAAGATGATAATGAAGATATGTATATATTTTTCGGGCGTAATGATGCACATGGAGGGCAAGTATCAATAACACAAGTAATGAATGGTAATGAACTGCCCAGCTATGATGAACAAATGTTTGGAATCTACCCATGTATTTCTATCTCTACGACCCGTTTCAATAACCAGTCTGGCCTCCGATCCCCATCTCCAACAGCTTGTTCCCCACCAACAAGAAATAATAATCAGCATAAACCAACCCATGATCTGCCCATCTCCTCGGTGCAAATCGATAGTTGTTAATCGTCGCCCCAACCAGAATGGTCTCCTCGCCCCCTCCCATGTCAACCTCCAAAGGTCCACTCTCAACACTCACCTCCGTCTCAACCGTCGGCACCCTAATCTCTTGTGTGCGAAACGCCGCCTCAGGCGCCATCTTGCTCTTCAGAACCGCCTGCAAGATATACAACGCACCATTGAGATACGTCGACTTCTCGCCTAAACTCGCCAAGGCCTCATGAAGCAACAACATCCCATACACAGCAACCATCGCCGCCGACGTATCAGTCGGCATATTCTCCTCGACCGGCGCACTGAAATCCCAATACGGCACACCGCCCTCCGGCAAATGTGCCAGGAAGTAATCCGCGCACCGTCTCGACGTCTCCAAAAACGAAATATCTCTCGTCCAGCGATATGTCTCTGCAAAGCCAGTGATCGCCCACGCTTGTCCACGACTCCAGCATGAATCGTCGGAGTACCCTTGATTGGTGAGGAATTCTTTGGGGGTGCCGCTGGATTGGTTGAAGTTTACGACGTGGTATGTTGAGGAGTCGGCGCGGATGTGGTGTGTTTGCGTTGTACGGGCGTGGGAGATTGCGGCGGCGCGGAGGGAGGGGGAGCGGAGTTCGAGGGAGGCCCAGAAGAGGAGGTCGAGGTTGAGCATGTTGTCCTAAGAGACTTGTGTCAGTATCTATATCGATGGAGAATAAAGTGAAGACAGAGAGGAAATGGGTGCCTTACAATGATAACAAGAAAGTCCTTCGATGGGTCTGTAAACGAATACCGCTTTGTCACACATGTATCCCAAGATCTCAGCGCCTGCACTTTCTCATTGAAGCGCGCACCTAATGTCTTCGCGGCTGTGATACACGTATCGTATGCTCTGGTGTCGTGCTCAAGTTCCCATGCTTTCCGTGCCCATGGCGAAATCATGAAGCCTAGATCGTGAGTTCCGGTAACGAGGGCATTCTTGTGAAGATTGGTGGTCCACCATTTGCATGCGTATCTGGATGTTCACTGTCAAAACTCGCAACAGACATGGTTTATTCGTATCTCGTAATAAGAGAGTAGAAACATAGAAATGGAACATACTCAAGCTGCACCCCATGTGGTAATTGTAAGCCTCCATCATATGGCGACGGTTCTAACAGATGCCCAAATTTCCTCTGCCTTTCCAAAAGCAGATATAAAGATCCAGGAAAGAAACCACAAGTCCAGAAATCAGCTTCGCGATACACGTATTTTGTCGAGCCGGGCTTCGTGTACTCTGGGTACAGGGTCGGAGGGGCGCTCTTTTGTGGCGGTTAGGAAGAGGCTTTGTTTACTTTGGGTTTGGAGGGGGACGCGAACCTTATCCAAAGCGCGCTCTGCTACGCCCCAGATTTTGGCAGAGACGGACTCAGAGTAAAGGTTTGAAAGATTTTGGCGAAGGGATGGGGATGAGAGGTCGAGTTCTGATAGGGTTTGTGGGGATGCTCCATTCGTGAGGGTGTTGTTTGATGAGGTGGACGATGTCTGTCTTCACATCAGGTATTGAAGTAATCAAACGCATCACGAGATGTCAAATCTCGGACTCACCAGTTTTCTTTCTTTGCTTGCACTTTCCGAACCAGTATTGCCGTTTACTCCCAGCGAGTCTCGACTTCGCTTCTTCGACTGGTGTAAAGAATGGCCATTTGGGAGTGAAGGTAGAGGTGCTGGATGTAGAGCAGTAGACATCTTCACAAGTATGTTTGAGAACAAACGAAGAATGTCCTAATCTGATATGATATGCAAAGAAAAGTCGAGGAAGGTCGAATGGTGATGTATCCGTTAAGTGTTCAACAAGAAGGCGCTTCAACTCTTAAACACCCAACCACGAATCATATCTTAGGCAGAATAGACCGAATAAATGAAAGAACAACCAAGATGCGAAACGTTATTCTCACTTACAGATCCACTCGTAGTGTCAGATCTGAACTCTGCGCCTCTCTGGCAGGGTCCTTCATCGCCGTAAGAAACGGCATCCGGGATATTGCGCGGAGACGTTGGTGTGAACCTCTTGGCAGGTCGATAGAGGTCCAGAATCAAGGAAAACTGCTGGGGAAGTATTAAGCCGCATGTAAGATGGAGAGTGGATGAAGACGGTCACATGTTGATTTGCGAGGACTGTCGGGCTCGCTCCGGAAGATAGCCCGGGGACCGTTAATTGTACACCAGGCATCTCATTCTAGAACTATTGCTAAGAGGCTTGAAAAGATGTGTTGGATTAGTAATAGAGGAAATAAATGCGCTTTACTTAACGACGAAAGCGCTTCCACTCTGTGCAGAATGTCGTAGGTCGTCCTAAATCTTGGTCGCTTCCAAAACAATTCGTGTCTATCTCCGAGGATATATCTTGAGCTACTGAATAATCCACTAGAATATGTAGAATGTTAGATTGATTCGAATGATGATCGCATCAACGTTCAATAGGGAGAGTCGATCCAATTGAATTGCTTTGAACTTCTGCGAACATGCAATTGAACGCTTGTCGGGGCACACGTTACTTGGTTTGTTTTGAGAACCGAAGTTCGAGACATCAAGTTTTACGAACATGAGCATGGAAATGTTAGGGAGAACGCTTAAATTGTCTTGGCCTGACATGAATATTACAGCCAATTATTTAGAATTGCATTGTTTGGGGAGTGAAGCCTATGGACATTCCTCCTCTTGCTTTTCTCTCGCGCTTACTCACGACTGCACAACTCCATAATCCCACCTTTCCACCTTCTGCCCGTTTCCTAGGTCATCCAGAGCTACAAAGGACAACAATAGAGGTCTGTTGACTGCCAGACAGTACCGGAGAATAGAACATCCGTTCACTGATCTACTAGTACACGTAGCGGAAGTCAGGATTCTCCCTATCCGTAAGATCATCGAATGCTCGGGAGTGAGTAATCTTCTCCGCGCCATCAGCTTCGGTGGTACTCATTGTCTGTTGGGATTCTGTTTTCTTTTCGACATTGCGGCGGGTGAGAAGCCATCTGGTAACCAGAAGGATGATGTTGAACAACACGTAGAGACAGAAGTGAGCAGTGAAGCCCTTCTGGTAGCGTGGCTCATCAGATTTTTGGAAGATCTGGAAAGGTAATCAGTTTTAAATGAGGAAAGATTGTTTCAAGAGTCTTACCTGGGGTGCAGTCATGTTTCCAGCTGCCCAAGCGATGAATGTGATGGAAAGCGAGATGGACTTCTTGGTTCGCCCAGCGATGTTGCGGGAGATCAGAGAAAATACCAAATTCCCCTCAGCGAGAATGAATTGAGTGCAGTAGAAAGCAATGAGGAGACCAACACGGTTAGATGCAGTCGGAGGGATTGAGTAGATGATAGCTGTCCCGATGATTGGTGGGATGGTCCATGCGTGCATAACCAAGCAAGTCTGCTTTGTCGTCTGAGCAAGAGTTGCAGATCCGATCATAACAATGATCGTCACTGCACCTTGAGCGATGTTGAGTAGTTGGGTTTGCAGGTAGGAGAATCCGAATCCAGAGATAATCAAGTTGGAGAACACGCCGAGACCGCCAATGACGAGTGTACTGGTAATTTGCAACAGAACGTAGCACCAAATGACTGGATCGGAGACGGCTTCCAGCATTTGATACTTCTTGTAGGTTTTGTTGTCCAATCCAGTTTCATTTGCACGGACTCGTTCAATCATCAGTCGCTTTTCATCCTCGGAGAAACACTTGGCTGCGACTGGGGAGTCGGGCAGCCACCATCCGATAAAGACCGCCCACACGCAGGTCAGTAGACCAAGAACGAGGAAGAGGAGTTGCCATGATTTGATGACGCCGTTTTCGTAGTGGGAGATTCCAAAGGCAATCAGGCCTCCAGTCTACTTTTGTGTTAGCATGATATGCATTGTTTGTGTACGAGTTGAGTCTCACCATCAATTGCACTCCTGTCATACAGTACCATAGGGATGTCAAAACGCTCTGTTCTCGCTTGGTGTACCACATCGATGTCCTGAAAGATTCAAGTCAGCTATACTTCCTTGACTAGCATTTAAAATCAGGCTTACATGATAATAAAAGCCGGTTGGACACAAGATTCGAAGACTCTGTATTGAAGTTAGCCATCAGTCGCCAGATTGGATGCTCATGTTATCTTACCCGAGTAGAAATCGGACGACCATCAGGGATACAAAGTTATTAGCGGCAGCTGAGCATGCGATAACGGCTCCCCAGCAAAAAACACTATCATCGTTAGTATGCTCCAGGGCATCACATTCCAAACCGAGACTTACTTGACAGAAAGGTACTTCGCAACGGGGAATCGCTGCAGCAACATGTTCGTGGGCCATTCTCCAACCAAGACACCCATGTAAAGAATCGTGCCCAGCCATGAATAGTCTTGTCCTTTGAGATTGGCATCCTCTCTGATATTCATGACAGAGGCAAATCCTAAGGTTCCTTTGTCGAGAGATTGGCAGAAGTACGTCTATAGCCCATGAAAGTCAGTCACAGGCTCGAGGACCCGTAGCTTGGGGACTTACGCCAAGCATACAGGCGAGAATTCTCTTGTTGACGGTCCAGAATAGCTTCTTACTCAGAGCTTCATCGATATGAATCCCGGTGTTGTCATAATAATTTGTTGCCTGCAAGCCCTGTTAGTTCAGATGTATAGGACGCACCCGATTGCACATACCTCGGGATCATTGGCCATTGCCTTCTCATTGTTATCGTCGCGAACGGCTGGAGATACGATCTCGTCGTGCTCATGCATGGTGGGAACTTTCGCAGTGCTCATGGTGAAGGCAGTTTGCAGGTGTCTAGTTCGACTCAAAGAAAGAACTTCGCAGCGACCAATTGATCCGAAATATGCAAGTCTTGAATAACTTGATCTTGGACTGTGTCCGATGAGCGTGCTTGATCTACACTTCGGGAACTATCATGACTGTTATATGTCAACCATACGGTCGGGATCAATATGAGGCGCTCTTCCCCAACTTTGATTTGGTGTTTGGTGGCTGGCGGACTCCTCTCCGCTGAATAGCCCGGTCCCCGAAGACGCGACTGATCCAAATTTGTGGCGTATGTGGAGTCCGGGGAACCCCTTAGGAAGGGAATTGAAGGCAATTATGCTCCGGGTTCCCGCTGGTGGTTTGGAAAGTACCTGGTTTTGTCCTTGAGTTCTGGAGGTGTGGCGGCCCTTGGGGTGTCGGAGAAGAATGCAGCGAGGCAGCCCAGCGCATTGAGGATAGCGGGGTCGAAGTCGAGATCGTCAAGGTGGGGTCTGGGGCGGGGTTCGTCGTTCCATGGCAAATTCGAGAGCTAGAGACCAAAAGTAGCTTGTTTCTTTTGAGGCCATTCCGATGCATAGACTATCATCATAGCTTTAAGCAGCATGCTTGATTCCTGCACGGCGATGAAGACCAGGGAAAGATAAACGAGGTTTCGGGAAATTGGTGACATTGAACTATGATTCGACTGTTGACATTTCGCTAATAACTCACTTCCTTCGGCTTGTAAAGTTCTTCAAGATATGCAACCTCATCTGTGCTAAGTACAAAGTTTAAAGAAGATACAGCTTCGTCAATTCTTTCAACGCTGTTCAGACCAGTGACAGGCCAAGCCTGTTTACTCAAACTCCATGCCAAAGCCACAATAGCCATACTTACACCACGCTTCTTCGCAACTTCTTCCACTCGCCCTACGATCATCTCATCCACTTCTTCTGATGCCTGACCTCGAATCAAACCTGACAAGAGTTTGTCATTCTGGTTCCGAACTCCGTCGCGCACTTTGAAAGGTCTTGCAAGGACACCTCTTGCCAATGGACTCCAAGGCATCAACCCAATGTTTGCGTCACGACAGTACGGAACCATCTCGCGCTCCTCCTCTCGATACAGTAGATTCCAATAGTTCTGCATACTGATAAATCGATGCCAATTGTGCTTCTCTGCGATATTTTGCAGCTTTTGAAACTCCCACGCTTGCATACTACTCGCCCCCAGATATCGAATTTTACCAGAGCTGACCACATCACTCAATGCATGCATGACCTCAACTTGCGAGCAGTCTCGATCCAAGCGATGAATTTGTAGAACATCAATATATGTTCCCAGCCTCGCAATCGATGCGTCGACTGCATCGAGTATGTGCTTTCGAGACAAGCCAACTCGGTTAACTAGACCTTGAGCAGTCTTGTTCATGAGAGAACTGATCGGAGGTTGGTTGACAGGGTCCAGCGCATAGAAAATCTTGGTCATGATCACTAATTCTTCTCGGGGTATCTGATACTTCTTGATGGCTTCCCCGACTATCTCTTCGCTGCGTCCATTCGAGTACACATCTGCCTGAACAATCGGAGTCAGCTCTCATATCTTGAGCCAAGAACTCATAGTTAAATTCATCAAATTCCCAACTCACCGTATCCCATGTATTGATCCCCTGCTTCCAGGCATACTGAAGCAATGGTAAAGCTTGCTCTTTCTCAAGCAGCCATGGCTGCCACCTCTGATCTCCGAAAAGGGCGCACCCAAGTACAACTTTCGAGATGTACAATCCAGAGTCTCCCAGCCTAAATTGTTGTTGTTAACATGCTACTGCTCGTTTTTCAAGGAATAATTGAATGGGTCAAAATACCTTGTGTGCTCCATTTCCGAATGTTAGCAGCAAGTGATGTTTAATGTTCTTAGTAACTGCACTGACAAGCGAAACTAAAACAAAATCTCGGCAAAGGTATCGTGACCGTCGGAGAAACCCTCTGGTATTATCCCGAACATTGGGATTTCAGCTTCGTATTGACTGTAATTGTTCCTGCGCCGAGACATAGCCCGTTGCCCGAAAATCGCGGGGTAAAGCAAATTGTGGGGTGCTCCGGCCCATAACCATGCACTTTACCCCGGAGATCCAATTTTCTTTCAAATCTGATTGAGCTGCGAATTGCTCAAATATATCTCGTTCGCAAGTGAAGACGACTTTCGAGGCAAGCGAATCATCGTACAAGCACATTCCTTAGTCAAGCGAACTTCGAAACAATGTTGAGCTTCAAGGTGAGCTTTGTGTGTTGGGAGACTCGGAATCGGCTAACATGATCAAAGGTGTTGTTGCTTGGCGCACTCGCACAATGTGCACTGGCTCTCGTTGCCGATGTTCCTGGCCTCAATGGTACGCTGATCCGAGCTGTGTCTGAACTTGATGAGGCTCATGATATTTAGGTCCTATTCCTGTCGTTCCATCTACCCAAGGATCGAAGAAGAGGCCGAGTGACTTCGTCCATCCAGGGCTATGGCACAGCCACAGCGATCTTGAAACCATGCGAAATAACGTTCTCGGTGGCGTTGAACCATGGAAGTCAACATATGATTCATTCTCCAACGATTCGTACTCCCTGTCGACTTACACTATGCGCGGTCCATTCCCAGTGATTAGTCGTGGTGGGGTTAGTAACTACAGCTCGTTCACGTCGGATGCAAGAGCCGCCTATCAAAATGCAATCATGTGTATGTTCTCAATTTGTACTCAGTGCTGATCAAGCTGACTTGGTGAAGGGTACATCACTAAAGATGATGCTCACTGGAAGAGAAGTACGACAATCCTTGATGCGTGGGGGTCAAACTTGACCAACATCATCGGTACTGATCGATCATTGATGATCGGTCTTGACGGAGACCTTTTCGTGAACGCTGCCGAGATCATGCGATGGGAGGGTGGCTGGGTCGAGCAAGGAGCAAAATGGCAGGGCGGTTCAGGATTTAGCATCCAGCTCTACTGGCTCTTCGCTCGACAAAGCGTCATCATCGGCCAGGCTAATTACGGAATCGTCTCGATCAAGGCTCTCCTCAGCTTCGCTGTTTACCTCGACGATGTGGCCATGTACAACTACGCTTTGTACGCGTACAAGAACGATCTTTGTGCTGGCATAGACTCCACCATAAGTTCGAGCTCGGGTCAATCTTCTGAGTCTGGGAGAGACCAGAGCCACGCCATGACTGGACTTGGATGGCTGGCATTGGCGGCCCGCGTGGTCAACAATCAGGGCTACAATCTTTTCACATATGGAAACAACCTTCTTTTCAAAGGATCGGAGTACTCAGCAAAGTACAACCTCAACGAGACTGTTCCCTACGATCCGAAGTTCTATCGCTGTGAGGCGGTTCTTGTCAACGGGCCTTGGTCAAAGATATCCACAGATCAGCGAGGAATTCAGAAACAGGTTTGGGATATCTTGCATTACAGCGCTATTGCGAATGGGGTAAAGGACCCCTGGACGCTGAAGGCCAAGCAAAACGCAGATTCACTGGGAGGAGAGCGTCGTGTTACTGGAAATGATATGCCCAGCTGGGGTGATCTTCTCTTTGCAACAAAGGGTAGATGAACAAAGCCATGCTGCAACACTTGAAGGTTAGACGATGTTACGTTACAATACTCAAGCCTACTGGCACTCTAAAAGTGAATCATTAACCTTTCCGTGATCGTTCATTTTTGTAAGCCTCTCACTGGGGTTAGGTGGTACAAAATCATAATTTTCCTTCTACCTTTGAGCCGGTCCTCGGATTGAGGATACTTTGCTCGTATCCTCGGGATAGATCTTTCCGAAAATTACCAACTATATGCTGATAAATCCTTGGTCAGTTGACATTCTCTTAATGTTGTTAGTGTTTCCTCTTTCACCTCTCGGCCCGCTACCCCCTATTACCCCCTCTCGCTTAACGCCTCGGTTCCGAAACAACATCACAGACGGGGCAGGGATGGGACCCTGGCTGCGGCGGATAAATTAAGTTGTGGAGATACCAGCTTGAACTCGTTTCATCCAAACAACAAGCTCTCTTCTGGATGGTGGAATATTGGGTCTCAGTGAGAACATGCAGCTTCGATTGGATGAACTCAAAAACATGTCAAATGAGGTCGTCAGATGCCAAATATCTCTTGGCAACCTTGATTCGGACTTCCCTGAAGGTCTGGTTGGTCTTGATAAATTGAAGATGCGAGTGGGGCAACTTTAAATCTCGGGATGATCATGTGGATGTTACACTCCGCCGGGAACTAGGTGCTTCGAGGAAGTATAAGGTGGATGGGATTTCTTCGTTTGTGGTCTGTCTTCACATTTCACCACGCCCGTTATCCTTTCACGATGCATCCAATTTATCTTCTTGCAACTGTTCTCGCAGGGGTGCAGGCATCCCTGACTTTCAAAGGTGTCGATTGGTCTTCTCTTCTGATCGAGGAAGCTGCTGGTTATACATACAAAACCACTGCCGGAAAGACCGCACCGCTCGAGACAATTCTTGTGGCAAGCGGAGTCAATACTGTTCGCCAGAGATTATGGGTCAACCCATCAGATGGCAACTACAACTTGGACTATAATCTCAAGCTAGCGAAGCGTGCCAAAGCTGCTGGCTTGAATGTTTATCTGGACATATTCTTCAGCGACACCTGGGCGGATCCAGTGAACCAGGTATGTTGTTGAGCTGTTGCAAAGGCGATATCGAGGGTCTAAGTCGACGTAGAAAATACCCTCAGGGTGGCCAACCGCGATTAATGATCTCGCTTGGGAAGCATACAATTACACCCTTGATGTCTCAAATGCGTTCGCTGCTGCAGGCGTTCCATTATCAATTGTCTCGATCGGGAATGAAATCACAGGAGGTCTTCTCTTTCCAACTGGGTCAACCTCGTCTTTTTACAACATCGCGACGATATTGCATTCCGCCTCTTCGGGAATCAAATATTCCAACCTTGCCACTAAGCCTAAGATCATGATTCATTTGGACAATGGCTGGAAATGGGATACCCAACAGTGGTGGTATAAGAGTGTCTTGGCAGCTGGCCCACTCCTCACCACAGACTTCGACATCATGGGTGTATCTTACTACCCATTCTACAACCCCTCCGCTACTCTCGCCAATCTCAAGACCACTCTGACAAACATGGCATCAACATGGAAGAAGTCGATCGTGGTTGCAGAGACCAACTGGCCAGTAACCTGCACATCACCAAAATACGCTTTCCCTCCCGACACTACTTCCATCCCAAAAAGTGCTGATGGACAGACAACTTGGATGAAAGATGTCGCAGCTATCGTAGCAGGCGTCAGTGGAGGCAGTGGGCTGTTCTATTGGGAGCCAACGTGGATCCGGAATGCAGGCCTGGGAAGCAGCTGCTACGACAATCTGATGGTTGACCAGAAGGGGGTGGCAAGGTCAAGCTTAGGAGTCTTCGCCTCCATTTGAGATTCTGAGTGCTGTGTGAGTTTTTATCTTCTGTGTATATATATTTGTGAAGCCAAGAAATGTTTCAGGCGCTGGTCCAAAATATCCACTACCAACTCTTTACAGAACAGTCGAGTAGTCACAACAGTGGAACAAAGTCTGTTACTACCTCAGTCATTCAGCGGTCGTCGCCATGTGACTCTGTGGATGTACTCGGGGAAACGGAATACACAGGATGTCGCATTCTTTTTGAGGCTTTACATACACATCATTGGAATACTCTCAGGACAGTGAAAGTTCATCCGCTACCTTTCTAATCCCCTTCACATGGTGTCTCCAGGGTTGGCTATTCATAGGGACAGTTGTCTCGACCGAGTCGGCAAAACGGGATTAAGTCGAAGCGCGAAAGTCTCGACTATTTTGATCGCGCCCAGCGGTTGCTTTTAGACCCACCCTAAGATGCCTTCTTACCACATGAAATGCGAGAAACGCGAGATGTCATTGGAGATCAATACGTCATCGCCGCCAAGGTGATGGAAGGACCAGAATGCTTCTTTGGTCTGTATCGCAAGTCTTCGAGATATCTTCGGCTTCCCAGGAGTCTTGGAAACTAGCAATTTCACCCTGACCATCTTTGCACACAGGAGCATTGCTGAGTTGCCAATCATGCCACCAATCCCCCATAGAGTCTGGGTCCGAAATCACCCAGGATCGTCCGTTCAAGATATCCAAAATGAGCCCGACTGGAGTTCTGGCCATGAGCATAGAGTCGGATTTGTGAATGGTCAAAGTCGTGTTCCTGGCCTGACTCATTCTGGCGATGAAATTGAGGATTCAGACCCTCATGATGAGCGTGAAGCGGAGGAAGCGCAATCAAGATATCAGAAATTTGGAGAAGAGGTCAAAGAGGGGAAACTGGTGGATTCCAGAGATTCTATCAAGGCTCAGGAAGACTTTCATTTGCGAAGGCCTAATGTCCATTCGGTAGGATGGCGGTATGTTCTGAATGCGAAGGAGACTTGGATCAAGAATGTGGAGAATTGGCCTGCAAATATTGAGCGTAAGAAGAAAGAAGAAGAAGCCGCCGAGGGAAAGAAAAATCAGGAAGCCAAGACACAAAATAGCGACAGCGGAAAGGCAAATGAAAGTCAGGCAGAGGGTGGAGTTCAGCAAGAGCATGAGTGGAAACGGGCGAATGGTGAAAGTGATAAACATCACGATGCTTATGCGGGATCATCAGGGAGCGATGCAGATGCTGAGGGCTCCGAAGAGGATGAAGAAGACAAAAGCGAATTCCAAAAGCTGAGGGAGAAATATTCACCACAGGAGATTGCCCTACTCCGGTCCCTGCAGCATGAGAAAGACTACATTTACAATCTAACCCAGAATGATGGCAAAAGGAATTCACCAGTCAAAGATTCCGATCCGCTCATTTCAATTGACGAAGCAGATCAGTTTAGTCCTGATAATTGGATCCCGCGATCATCAAACCTCATTCGATTGACAGGAAAGGTGTGTTTGAGTGCAATTTTCGCTACATTCTGTTCTAACACCACTGATAGCATCCTTTGAATGGAGAGCCGAAGCTCACTCCCTTATTTGAAGCTGGTCTCATTACCCCAAATGAATTCCATTACGTTCGAAATCATGGTCCAGTCCCTCATCTTCTCTGGGAATTTCACAAGCTAGAGATTCGTGGACTTGAGGCTAGCCAACAACTACAATTGAGCATGGACGAGCTGGTAGAACGATTTGATAGTATCAATATTCCCGTGGCATTAGCTTGTGATGGGAACAGGAGGAAAGAGCTGAATATGATCAAAGGATCCAAAGGGTTCAACTGGGGAAGTGGTGCAGTTTCATGCGCTTACTGGAAAGGTGCTCGACTACGGGATGTCCTTCTCGCTGCTGGTATTCCGGAGATGGTCAATCCAGGTCGCAGGCTTTGGGTCAATTTTGAAGGTGCAGATGAGCCATCTGAAGGGAAATATGCCACATGCATCCCCTCTGATTATGCGATGGATCCTACGAACGACGTGATTCTAGCCTACGAGATGAATGATGTTCCACTACCACCAGATCATGGTCATCCCATTCGCGTTATCATTCCTGGATACGTTGGGGGCCGATGTGTGAAGTGGCTGCATAGAGTTTGGGTGAGCGAGAAAGAAAACGAATCTCACTACCACATCTGGGACAATCGAGTCCTCCCTGCATTCATTACGGAAAAAGACGGCGAGTTTGCAGACGTTGGTTTTATGCATCCGAGCACAGCATGCAACGAGCAAAAATTGTCAAGTCTGCACAGGGTGAGACAGTCTCCCTGGATCAGGCAACGAAGGGTAAAACCTACCGAATCGAAGGTTATGCATACGATGGAGGGAGCCACGAAGTTCAACGAGTGGATGTATCCCTTGATGATGGTGATACCTGGCTTTATTGCATTCGCAAATTTCCAGAAGCACCAATTCGACATGGAAACAAATTCTGGACCTGGTTGCACTGGCATCTTGATGTGGAAATCGCACACTTGGTTCGCTGTAAATCAATAATCGTGCGTTGTTTCAATGTGTTCAAGAACACTCAGCCACGAGAGCCATCCTGGAATACAATGGGGATGATGAACAATTGCTGGTATGTTGTTAAGCCAGAAATCGCAGGGGAAGGCGAAGGCATTGCAAAGATCCTGTTCCGCCATCCTGTAGAGCCAGGAACTAAAGAAGAGGGTTGGATGAAACTTTCTGAGTCCGAAAAGATCAACGAAGCAAAGCAAGCTGCTGGTGCGCCTAAAAAACAGTTCACACGCGAAGTGATCGAGAAGGATAACAGTGATAACGACTGCTGGATTGTGGTGGGTGGAAAGGTTTATGATGCAACGAGCGTCTTGGACTGGCACCCAGGAGGAAAGGCTGCCATTACCGGGCATGGCGGAAAAGTCTGGCAAGCCACAACAGATGAGTTCAATTCAATCCATGACGGCTAGGCACAAAAGAAGCTGAAAGGTATGTCAACTAGTCATATGTTATTGTCGAATGTCTGACTTGATCTGAAACATGTTACCACAGGCTGACCCCGCCACAGAATGTATCCTCGGAATTGTGACCGACAAGGCGGCCAACTTTATCAAGAAGAATGCAGAGAAAGAGGCTCAAGAGGCCGCCAAATCAGGTTCTCGATCCTCGGATGTTGCGCTTCAGAAACACCGATGGGTACCAGTCAAACTATCCAAACGCACCGAGCTCTCCAAAGATACCCGCCGTTATACTTTCAGCCTCCCAAAGTCCTCGAAGCTTGGTCTCGAAACTTGCCAGCATATTCAATTTGGTTTCCACTTCAAAGGCCAAATGCTCCAAATGCTGATTCGGAGTTACACACCAACAAGACCAGTCATGCCTAAAGAGGAAGACGGGACTCTTGATCTCGTCGTGAAAACATACTTTCCTGATGAGCGCCAGCCTGGAGGGGCGATGAGCAATATCCTGGATTGCATACCGATCGGCGAAGAAATTGAGATCCGTGGTCCCACTGGGGAGATATCGTACCATGGTAACGGCAAGTTCATCATCGAAGGCAAAGAGCGCAACTTTTCGAAAGTCTCATTGATGCTCGGTGGATCCGGCATCACTCCTGGCTATGCACTTATCGCACGAATCCTGGGCGAGAATGAAGACAAAACTCAGCTGAGGGTGATTGATGCTAATAGGAGCGAAAACGATGTCCTTCTCCAGGACCAAATGGAGAAGTTCTCGACACAGCATCCAGAGCAGCTCAAGATATGTCACGTGTTGAGCCATCCAAGCGATGATTGGAAAGGTGTGAAAGGGCACGTCAACGAAAGCGTAATCAAAGGGAACACGTTTGCCCCTGACGATGGTTGGGAGAGCGTGGTCTTCCTATGTGGACCACCCGCCATGATTCAGAAGATTGGGGCTACGAAGAAGAAAAGGACTGCTTTTGGTTCTAGATGGAGAAACTGGTATTGTTGTTCGCTTCCGAATGTGATAGAAATCCGTTTAGGCTTAGGATGTCTTAGCAACAGGCCGATCAATGTGACCGCACGTGATCGTAACCCGCTTTGAACGAACCACCCCAAGATCCAGCACAAAGTGGCATGCTTTGTCGCCATTCCATCGCTATCCCGCGCATAGTAATACAGTCAGGATACTCTATTCGGCCCAATGTGTCCCTTCCGAGGTCGTCGATTGCCTATGTGATCTCACGCGTTGGGCAGCCCGGGAAAGGGGTTTCGCTAAAGGAGCATCCCATGTTTTCTTTTGTTCTGGAGCTGCCCGCCTTTCCAATACATTGTCCACTCCCACCCTGTGCAGAGGGTGGAGGGAGGATGTAAGAAAACTTCTTGCCTGCTTATGTCTCAGCTGTGTTTTCTGTGGGATTCTACGACAGTTAAGAGAGCTGCAAAAAGTCGTGTTGTTCCTATGAGGAATTTTGACGGTCTGGACTGTGGTGGGTCGCCCGGAACGCCGCGCAGACGCAAGGGGTGGCGCACCCAGCTCGATAGCTGAACAGGTGAGATAAAATGAGGTCATCTTGAGATCTCGTCAGATCCAAATCGTCTTCTTCGGGGGAAGCTCGGACTGATGGAAGGGAAAACCTTATACAGATATCGTTGAGATGCCTTATCCCGCGCGCGTCACTATTAAATGTGTCTTGACAGCTAACATTGTTGTTTCCGGCTTTAACACGCACCAATTGATTCCAAATTCTCTCGAATCATGCTTCGCGTTCGCTTTCTTGCCGCAAGGTTATCCTCTACCTCCCCATAATGCTTGACAACCACGGGCGGCTTGTGTGGCGCCCGCCCTCGATCGTACCCGCAGCCACTAAAGCCCGATTGTCCCAGGAGTGATTTGCACAAGCCTCTTTATGCTTGAGGATCAGCATATTTTGCACAAGGGATGCCCAGTGCCATGGAACCCTTACTGCAGGCGTGCATTGGATCGGTCCCGGGGGAGCCAGCCGCTCACTAGGGGGGGTAGCCACCACTTTATTTGACAGCTCGTTATGCACGTCGTCGATATTTTCTAGCCGCTTCATAAAATGCAGCCTGTGCAGCTCTCAATTGCCGCCGTGCATATGTACCTTGAGATGAAGTTGGGATCCAAGTAGATCTAAAGTTATAAGCAACACCTACTTCTCATGTCGCGTTGTTTTGTTCTGCTCAACAGATTGAATTGCGAGTACCTTCGTGTTTGTTGTCCGAGCTCGTCATTGGCATTCCAGCCCTTACCTGCATTCCCCTTCGTCCACCATGAAGGCCTCGCCCCTTCCTACGGAATTCTTCGCGCAATCGTCAATCGATAAAGATAACATGTCAGCCCTGCCCCGCGAGTCGTGCGGTTGGCTTCTCACATCGCCATTCACAGCCATAGTTTCGAGAATGCATCTCGGCGGTACCCCTCGTTCTCAATCACTTGCAGCAAACGATATAATGGCAGAACACGAAGTCGACCACGGAACCATTGACTTTCAAGTTCCTCCTGAAGACTTTCAGGATCTTTGTTCCTCCTCATCACTGCGCAGCTCAGGCGAGTCCGACAGCTGGGTAATGGAAGACATGTTTGAGCCATCTCAATTCAGCCCAACCTACACCAACAATCACTCCAGTTTTGACAGCTCCCTTTCACAACTGGAAGACGAAGAGCAGATCTGGCGCATGTGGGATACGAACGAAGACTTCGTTTCACCAAAGCCCCTGCTCTACCCCATCATTTCCGACCCTGTCAAGGTCCGAGACCATGGACAACTCGGCACGACTCGAAAATTACCTTCACAGATCCAGTCTGGTATCCAGTCTCGCAAAGCATCTCAGTTATCGCGCTCTTCAGCTACTCGCTCTCCTCGTCGCTTTGCTGGTGCTCCAATTGTCCCAACATCACCTGTCGCCAAAACCTTCTACTCTGCTTTTCCATCGGATACTCAAGCAGTCCCAAAGCTTCATCAACGTTACCACGAGAAGTGCGGTTCTCTTCCGGCACCAAGCGAGCCACGATTGAGACCTCAGCGCTCCCGAGCCATGACCACACCGGCTCCATCCGGCCCGTCTATTGGTCAAGCTACCCTCCCATCAAGTCGGAACGCCCCAGCGGCAACAGCCCTCGAGTCTCAATCTTCATCTGAATGCCTGTTCATGCGCTCGGCTCCAGTGTCGCCTCAGTACCCACACTTCCACGAGCGAGATCTCATGGACATGATGGTCGAGACATCCGCGTTTTCTGACGACGAAGACGATGAAAACGAAGATGGTCCAGGCTTTGTCGGTGCAATGAAGTCTGTTTTGAATCTAGGAAGGAGCACCAGTAACACGGAGTTGGACAAGCTCTCTGTCGAGAAAGGGAGTGGGAAGGTTGCTCGGAGGAATTTGAGTGACACGTTGAACTCTTGGTTCAAGAAGAAGAAGCGGGTTACTTTGTGAATGCTTCCCTCTGTCTGCGTTGATTATTTTTCTTTCTTTTGTCATACAGGATGAGTAATGAGGCGATCATGATGGATGGGCGTTAGGTATACAGGATGGTGGAAAAGCGACTGATTGATGATTTACGAGATGTTACGATATGAGTTGTTTCTTTTGTCTTTTCATGGTTTTATGATTGCAACGATAGAGACTTCCTGGATTCTGGGTGCTGAATGATGGGATGAGCGTAAGGGCACAGGAGTACAAGGGAAACAATGGGCATGAGAACATCAGACATCAGTCACATGATGATGACGAGAATCAGAAATTATGGCCAGCATGAACTACACATACCTCCGTACCACAAATGTAAATGTATCAAGATATATGAGGTGTAATCTAAACCCGCAGCATGATGGTGATTCTCGCGTCGCGAACACAAATCAAAATCTCGTTTGAGATTCACATTTCTATTAGCACATCCTTTATAGTAAGTGCCGATCTTAGTCGAGTCTCATGAAGTGATATTCTACTTCAATTGTGTCAAATGTCTCCCTTCAGCTGTTCGATGTTTCGGTCCAGACTGTGTTCCCATTTCCTACATGTTCAATGTCGTCCTTATGAAAAGTGACATGCGGCGCACGCCAAGTCGTTTCGCAGAAACGGGAACTTTCTGCGTTCACGGCTAGAGTGCGATTCGGACAAGAAAAATAGCAGTTTTCGACTAATCGAGGGTTTCTTTTATTGCTCTAGAACACGATATCTACCCCGCTATGCTTTTTGTTGTGTGCGAAAGTAATGCAAAGTGTTTGACTCAACGAGCCAGTTTCTAGTGTACATATCATTTCCCCTCTAACAACTCAACTGTTGAGGTTCTGTGTTTGCTTCATTTCGAAGGCAAAACATCCATCGGCTGAGGTCGCAATTTTCTGGCCGCCATACGTACCTAATGATGTTAGTCTAGTGCCTGTATATGAGTTCAATTGATTAACTTACAAGTCGAGTCCTTCAAATCTCTGAATGCATTTGCGCAGACGTCCGATTCCAAAGTTCTCGGGTACTTGTTGACTCTGCATGCCTCATCGGACTCTCCTTCCAGGTATGGTGCAACCACGGCGCGCAACTCGATGATATTCAGTCCACCTGGTGTTGTTCTGACGACGTGTGGATCAGAGCCTGGCTCTCCATCAGCGGGCTTGTTGAATTGTTGCCAGGTATATGTGCGCTTGCAGAACTCCGTGATAGCGGATTCGGCTAGGCCAGGGGTGATCGCCAACTGGTTTTCAAACTGATCCGAATTGTAGCAGTTCTCGTTGTTGATCGAAGAAGGTGGAGGCGGAGGGTTAGTCGGCTCAGGAGGTGGCTGGCTTGTAGATTCGGGCGGTGGTGGAGGTGTGGTTGTGGTGCCTGCCGGTGGTGGATTGAGAGAAACTTGGGACAAATCAAAGCTCATACAACCATTGTGGTCTTCGGTGACCCATACAAGTTGTCCTCCCATTGGACCTGTATATTATTAGCAATCGACTTTGGTATGACCAAAGAAGGGAGACTTACACTCATCGAGTAGACGAGCGAAGGCCTTCTCGCATTCGCCTTCAGTCAACGACCGAGGATATGTACCACCTGCACAAGCAGGAGCGATATTTTCAGTAGGGTTAATTAGGCCAAAGGTGTCGATGCCGTCGCGCGTGACATTGCCAAATACTAAGGGTGAAGTGGCTCCTTGTGGATCGCGTGGAGGCTGTCCTTTGGTGTCCCAGATATATGAGCGGCCGCAAAGAAGGACAGTAATTTTGGTTGCATCTTCGCGTACCAGATCATTGTCGCTGAGACATGTTGATCCGATATAGCCGGAGAACGTGCCGGTACCTGTACATCAAGTCAGCATAGATCATCAAAAAGTGTATTCACAGCTTTTCTTGAGACAACATCCAATTCGCTTGCGGAGCAACACTTACCGGTTGGAAGTGCACCTGTGGTAGTCTTTGATGCGATTTGTGTCGAGCTTAGAGATGCAAGGCTGGCACTGGATGCTGAAGCCAGGCTAGCGCTTGAAATCGATGCAAGACTGGCGCTCGATGCAGAGGCGAGGCTTGCCGATGATGCAGAAGCAAGACTCGCTGAAGCGCTGCTGACTGGATCTGTGCCTTCAAAAATGCAGCTGCTTCCCTCAGGACCACCGTCCTGTCTCTTTCGGGCTGGATTTGCTGGACAAACAGGATGGCCGGCCCCAGTCCAAGGAATTGCTCCGTTGTACATGACAGGACGGCCATTTGGCCCACCTCTGGGGTAAGAAGTATCTTGAAGGTACTTCTTGATGGCTTCTGACCATCCATAGCCCGCATTATCTGGCAATCCATCCGCAATCTGCTGGATCTTTGCTCGATGGGAATCAACACCAAGGAAGTAGCTGATCAAGCCCGAAACCATTGCAGTCGCTAATTGATCACAAATTAGTAAACCATTGTGTAAACATCGTTTCTTCACTTACATCCTGAAGTCCCAGATTGCTTTTGTCGTTGAGTGTTGATGGCAACCGTAGTTGAAAAGTACATGTCAACTCCTGGTGCCCAAACATGAACCTTCGACTCGGGAAATGCGGCGGCAGGGACATCCTGTGTATATTCCCAGACAGTGCCAGAATTGTAGACTGAGCCAACGACGATAATTGGGATGGCTGTGGACCAATGAACAAAAGCGCTAGTCATTACTCTGGATTCGGAGCCCTAAATAATGTCGTCAGAGATTATTTCAGTTAGGTTTCGAATTTTGTGATCTTAACATACCTCAACGTTTCCAGATGGAACGACGATGACAACACCAAGTGAAGCCAGCTGTCGCAAGAGATCGAACATTTCATAGACGCTGGACTGCAGTGCTGGTAAAGTCGTTGCTTCAGAAATGATTCCGCGTGAAACATTGATCACTGCCATCTTTTGCAAGCCTTTGGCTTTTACATCATCTCGAATCTTTCTGAAAGCATCTGTCAATGCAGAGTTTCGGCTCACGCTTCTGCCAAATGATGCGGATGGAAGACCTAACTCAGCCATCTCCTCGTCAGTAGGGATAGCTTGGGGAAGTCGAATGACGGTAAGCTTCGATGCCTTTGAAACGCCATAGTTCACGCCCACGGCTCTTCCGGTCATGCCAGTGCCATGATTGCGCCATACGTCGCTGTCTGTATAAGTTTCCGGAAATTCGTATTCGTACGGATACCGATGGATCTCAGCGCCTGGGACACCTGGCCAAATCCACTCTGGATTTCCAATGTTGTTTCTGAGCCAAACATAGGACTGGGAAATAGTCAGTACGCAACTCGGAGAGAAGTTCCATTCGACTCACAGGATGTGATACCGCATATCCGCTATCTACAATGTATATTCTAGCGGCTCCTGGGGTTTCCGGGTAGAATGCATAAGTATCAATAACATCAAGAGCGACACCTTGAGGCTGTGAAACAACCTTCAGTGAGGTTTCAGGAGTTCTCTGCTGGTTTGGCTCAGGAGCTCTCTTAACAAGCCAATCTGGCAGAAGAGCGGTATCATTCCACGTATCTGCAGGTTCGTCCTTGACAAGCGAATCGCGAAAGTCGTAAGTACGATCAATGACATTGTCAAATTCGCTATCAGGGACGATACTTCGAACCTACAAGAAGTAAGTCATGATTTGGGTCTGAAGGGAAGGGGAACTTACTGCTGGCTCCTTGGAATAAACCTCTGTTTGGTTTGCGTCCAGGTATTGAGACCAAAACGACGTATATTCATCCGTACCAGAATGGAACAGAGTCTTTTCGTCAGTCTCAACCTTTAATTTCGCTGTGAAAGCATTGATGATAGAGACGTCCTTTGTTCTATCTGGTAGAAAGAAGTAATAGACCAAAGTGGGGGTAGGTGTGGAGGTGATCGCTGTAGTTGTAGACATTCCGGTGGCCGAACATTTGGTCTCTGCTGAGCAAGAGGTGGTAGTCATAGTGGTAGTCGCGGTACCGTCGACCTTGACCGTGGAGAATACTGTGCAGACTGATGCGGTGGCAGCCTGACAGGACGACACAGAGCTGGACGCCGAGGTGCTTGATGTCTCGTCGTTTTGTTCGTTCTCTTTGTTCGGCTCGTCGTAAATTGGAGGCTTGTGCTTGTGATGCTTATGGCCTTTCTTACAGAAGAAGATACACTTTTAAAAGTCAGCCACAAGTGAAATTGCCGTCATGGAAATCACAGAAACAAGGCGAAGAAGTTTCAAATCGGAGTTAGGGGTATAGATGGATTCCTAGGGGATACTTACTGGGAAGTGAAGCTTTGGAATCTTTGGGAACCGAGGGAAGGGGATCGGAGGGAACTTAAAAATGGTGTTGAAGAAATTGTCGACGCCGTCAATGATCGTGAGCAAGTTCGTACAGCCGCGGCATCCAACAATGATTGGGAAGAAGATGAGATCTCCGTTGCTATCTGTACTGCTGCTCCATGTGTTCTTCGTGTAATCTTCGTCGCTCGAAGTTCTGATCGTGACCCCAGGAGGAACTGTGGTCATAACAGATGTGACTTTTGGATCATAGAGCGTAAATAGACAATCAGGAAAAGGATAACCCGGGCTATTGAAAGATTAGTACGCCAGTCTTTCAGAAATTCAAGATGGCAAGCAGGAAATGAGAACTTACCATAGGTCCGGGTCAATACCGCCGTCCAGGAGGCACTCGGGGAAATTCTTTTCGCAAGTAGGATTTGGCTTGGTGAAGATGCAATCAATTAATGGAGTGCCATCACAATATGATGCCAGCTCGGTCTGCACTGTTCCAGGAATTACAGTGAGCAGACAGCCAGGGAACGGTGAACAAGTGGTAGGCTTTCCAGTAACTCTTGGGAAAATACAATCCGGCAATGACGAGCACACTGGACCGCCATCTGTGGTCAAAGGTCCTGAGAGGAGGCAGTCTGGGAAAGGCTGGCAAGATATTGAAGAGGCAGGAGCTGGTGTAACCGAGGGGAAAACGCCGGTGACGGAACCTGTCGGGGAAGGAGGTGGTGTTACTGAAGGAAATCCTAAAATATCGGACACAGATTGGCTGCTCGGGACAGTGAATGTAACCTGTGAAAGCTGTGTAACAGTCGTGGTTGGATTACCTTGCTGGTCAGTCAGAACGACAGTCACTGTTCGCAAAGACGCTGATACACTTGACTGACTGTTTTGTACAGGTTGAGGTTGCGAAAGCCGAGTTACAGTTGAGGTCGGAATTCCTTGAGAGTCGGTCAGCACCAAAGTGACGGTCTCAAACCCAGATTGTGACTGAGAAGTTTCAGGCGTTGGCTGAGCAGGTTGAGATATCTGCGAAACTTGAATAACAGCCGTAACAGGCGTGCCTTGATTGTCCGTTAAGACCGAGGTGGAAGAGAAAGATGCCACTGTTGACGACTGTGACTGCGAGACTCCAGATGATTGTTGTGACTGAGAAACTCCTGGCGCAGATATAGTGCCTGATGCAGGCTGGCTTATTTGAATCACAGTAGTTGTTAGGCTTCCTTGCGGGTCTGTGAAGACCGATGTGAAGGAAAATAGTGCCGAAGAGACTGATTGGGAGATTCCGGATGCAGATTGTGTGAAAGAGGATGGTTGTACAACAGGCATCGAATCCGAAAAACTAGCTTGAATGACAGTCGCGGCGAGGCTACCTTGCTCATTTGTGAAGATTGATGTGAAAGAGAAAGGCACACCAGAAGACACCAGTGCAGTAGTTGTCGGAATGACTTGAGATATTCCTGGTTCCACAGAAGAGCTCATTTGAAAAGACTGGTCTGGAGCCTCCAAAGTTGCCTGGATGACTGACGTGGAGGATTGACCCTCATCGCTTCGAATTGTTGTTGCCAAGCTCTCCTGAGTTGCTGAAGACACAGTTGGCAGTGCATTTGTGCTGTAGCCAGTCTCTGTGGATACAATGGAGGAAGTTGTTGACACAAGTACCCCAGACTGATAGTCTGGAACAGCATTAGACATACATGTAAAGTGGGTGATGAAGAGCAAGAACTTACCAAGACCGGACGATTCAGCGATCGAGTTAGCTTGAGATGTCATGAATCCCTCACAATGAAGAGCGTGACCTGACCAACCTGAACGGTCAGAGCAGAATGAGTTCATGAAAGTGCTACAAAATTGCTGGCCCTTTTGCCCGTGATGAGTTTGAAGACAATTATCGTGATTCCATGACATTAAATCGATAACAGAGGCGGAGTATCGGCTTCTTGAGAGCATGGACCAATCTTCTGGAGGTGTGTTGCTTCGAGAATATTCCTTGACTGTAGCCGGGCACGAAGCGATTGTAAGTAAAGTGGTAATCGAGACATGGACAGTTGAGACGCCTTGAACCGTGACAGGCAGACCAAGAAGTAGCACAGCTGCATAGACCAAGAATAGTAACATGGCTCTGTACTACTATGAAGTCCTGTATGTGTATGATAGAGCGTGACACAATCTGTAAGAGTAAAGTACTGTATGAAGAAGTGTCGTTGATGAGGGGAGTCGCGGAGTCGAGAAGTTGTTGGTCAGCTTGGAGGAAGAGCATCTAGTGGAAGTTGTCTTAAGTAGGAATTTGGAAGGCAGGGGGAAGAATAGAAGCTCTGAACGAGAGGTGGCTACAGTTTCCGATAACAGAGAGATTGATCTGCCTGCATGTCCGGTGAATGAGGTGGAATCGGCAAATGCCCCCGTTTTGGAAGTAATTTGCTTTAACAGGACGCATTGATCTAGAACATTATTGCTAAAGGTAGTAGGTTATTCAATTAAATTCCAATTTGAGGTCCCTTTTGGGATGTAGAACTCCGGGGTCGGAGCCAATGGGGTACCAGTAACAGAAGAAAAAGCTATCGAGCAGGGCTTTGCAAGCGACAATCTACAGACGTGTTCATTACAAGGCCTAGAACGGATATAGAAGCCAGTAATTCGTCTACTTATAGCCGAAGAAAGCACACCATGTCATGACTGCTACGCTCCTCCCTTTCTCTCCGTGACTGGGGTACTTTCACTCGCCGCTACCCGCCACAAATAATGTCTCTAAATGGGCAGGTATAGGATGGCTAGTGTCTTCTTTGATGGCAACACATGAAAAGCTGGAATAGACCAGCGATGAGCGAAAACCAGAAGCAGATGGTTCATTCACCCTGATCTTTTGGAGAATCGGACTCATTAGTGTGAGAAGCACGGCTAAAATTGACTGGTAGAATTCAAGTATTGTAAGTCTTATTACCAATTCACGTTTTTGACCAAGAGTGTTTGATTGTGGAGTTGGATTACCCTTAGTGCATTGATCAGCAGGGATCTGCCGATTCAAGGCTGCGCAATAGCTCGAATAGATGACAATACCTGATAATTCTTCATTGAAGGGGCAATCGCTACTGGTGACTGAGATGGGATACTCGGTATGATTCATCAACTATCTCTGAAGGTTGAGTGATGAATTATACTGGTAGCTGATAATCAACAAATGGATGCTGCAAGTGAAATTAATTGTGAAAGACTGATTTGTCCCAGCAGCTTTTAGAACAGACTGAACTTACCTTATGCAATAGAAGCAGAAACAGGTCTTCTGTAGCACTTCATTCATTTTGCTACTTCACTTTCACGAAAGACGGGGAATTTAACAGCTGTATTCACTGAACTCTAAAGGTTTGCTCGTGCTGCAAGCCTGAGAATTTTTCCGTTTCCAGATGCGATCAGAATGAAAGATTGATGTTGTTAGGGAACTCAGATATATTGAAAGTGATGACATCTCTATTTTGCGAGGCGACCCAAGTATAAACTAAGCCAGTTCTTATTTTATGTTTACATGGTCAAGCGTACACTTAAACGGTTCAATCTGTTGGACGAGGCAGAAGTCACGCAGATATTTGGGGACCTGAAGCTCACATTCAATCGAGAAATTTTGAAATTTTAGCGGTATTGATTTCTCTAGCCATATAATGTCATTACCACTGGCCAATCTTGAGAGAATGGTCAGAAGTAAAAGTAGATGAGATGAAGTCCCTGCTTCGTGAATTTATCGAAAATTATACGCTGCCTCGATTGAGTTTCGTCGGTGCAAGGCCTTGGGTATTCTCGATACCCTGAGGTGAAACTATAGCATCATGCTTGTTGTAGGAGAATACCAAGACCATGGCATCCATCATGGAGTAAAGCGGGTCAATGTTTTTGTTGTTTTTCTATATCTCGCTTATTCGGTGGAAGCTTGGCTGCGGGGTCGTCGAAAGTCGGGGTAGTCAGACACAGACAGGTATGGTGAACCCTCGAAATGATACTTCTCACAGTAACGAGAGACTGCTAGTCAGTATGCTCAAGAGACTTTGTATTGTCCCTTACACTCTTTCTATGGACATTTGCACTGTAAATCAAACATGCTCTGCTTTCCTGAGATGATACAGACCTCTACCGAAGATATCTCTGCTGCTCATATACAATCAATGTCAAGGTCATTCCGCTCGATCATTATTACCAACGACCTGATTTTGAATCCTCCACTCATCCAGCACACCTCTGAAATCAGCCGACTTGTAAGGCGACAGGGCTTCTCTCCACCCACCCCCTTTTCGAAGGTCGTTCAAACCAAGATCTCGTAGCAACATAGACGTGTACTGCATCAAGTCAGCATTGTATCACCCCAGACATATTATAGTCTTGTAGAGTGAAGCAGGATATCATCCAGAGACGACTAAACGAAAGCAACTCACAGGAAGTTGTTCGAAAAGGATTGTATACCCATCACCCAAATACCTTCGTCTTCTCCATGCAGTCGCAAGCGCAATCTCATCTCTCATTTTTTCTTCACTCGGGAGAGGAAGACCTCCACTCAAGTACGCAGTAGCCCACAGCGCCTGCACTTCTGCAACCAGGAAGCTCTGCGTCGTACCAATAGTTCCAAGAAACGCGATCGAACGATCCTCGCTATCAGCAACAGGCGCGATGTATCGATAAAGCCTTCCTGGTGTAGCCTTTTGTGCATGATCCGGAAACTTAGGCTGCAACTTTAGTCGAGGAAAGGTATCCGTAACAATCTTATCCGCCTGAGAGATACGAGCTTCCCAAGTATCGACATCCTTCACATCAGCATTTTCAGGCAATACAGGCAAGCCCAGCCTTGTCGCCAGACCGTCCTTGAAGAAGGGATACACATTCGACCAACCCGTCGCAGTGATCACAGCATCGCACTCAACGCGCTTACCACTCTTCAGCAACACTTCCTTGCCTTCCATGCTCACCACATCGTCCCTTAAGACGTCTGCCTTCGCAACAATGTCCCACAACCCTTCTTTATTATACACCGCTGCACCATCACTGAACCAGAATATTGGACGATCAGGTTTTAGATTCTGCATGCTTTCACTCCGTTCATACCCTGCCGTCTTCCTCCACATCCCATCGATGGCCGCCCACATCGCATCGACCATCTTGATACCGATCGAATTGCAATGAAAGAACCGCGTCAGAGCATCAAGAGGCTCGAAAATGCAAGGACTCATCTTCGAGACTAAGCGCATGGATATGATCTCGTGGCTGTTGGATAGCGGCCATGGTGCATCAGGGTTGGCTGGAAGAGCAGGTCCTTGGCCGTTGGTCCGGATTGCCCAGGTTATAGACTTGTTGAGTGAGGAGAGGAGGACAACAGTATCGAATGCGGATTTGGAACCACCAAGGATGAGGACTGACTTTACTTCTGGAGAGGAGAGGAAGGGTGTATTGGCAGCGAGATCACGGGTATGAATTATTGGTGGGGTGAAGTCCTTGCTGGGAAAGGGGGGAATGTTGGGCGTTGAGGTGAGACCGGTCGCTATTATGAGTTTCCTGCAGGTGAATGCCGTCCCGGTACATGTTTCGACATTCCACAGGTTGTCCACCTTCGTGACGTTCGACACTGGAGACTCGAAGATAATGCGGTCCTTGATCGTCTTTCCAGCAAAGGTCTTGTGCATCGAAAAAGCTTCAAGGTATGAAGCGACATTGTGACCAGGAAACAGATCATAGAAGGACTCTTCTCTGGATGGGGTTGGCATGGGATAGCAAGAATAGCCAAGCATGTCTGCAGGTGTCTGCGTCATCATCGTGGGGTAGACTCGAGACTTAGACCAGACTCCCCTACAAAAGTCAGACATGTTTCCAATATTTTGCGAGAACGTACCCGAGATCAGGTCCTGCTTCCAGAATTGTAACATCGTCGTTGGGATTGAGTTCGAGCCAGGTATAAGCAGCAACAAGTCCGAACGGGCCTAATTGAATTAGTTATTTGCTCTTCGTCTGAGAAAGCCATCTCACCAGCTCCCACGATTATGAGATCTTTTATTGCCATTGCCGAATATTATCGCAGGTTACTTTTTGAAGCCCCGAAAAGTGCGAATGACCTTCTTTTGAGGTTCAAGATTGGCGATATGGTTGAAGTACTTGGGGCTGATAGCTCCAGATGTCAGTCTCACTCAGCTTGATGTCCGTCCCCCTCCAGAGCTCCGAGAGTTCGCTTGGCGACCCTTTTGAATGTAGCGTCGTTGCTCTTGCCGAATTAGTCGGCTTGTTGAAAGCCACCAGTGCGGACATGACCGGGCGACCCCTGCCTTCTCCTTCTCATGACGGGGCCAGCACCTTAAGCCTGGAAGTCAACCATATAATTATGGTGTACCGAAGTAGAAGATGGTGAGTTACTAAATCGTCCTGTTTAAGAAGTTGACAGATGTTTAGCTCGAAGCGAAGAAGCCCTTTTTTCTTCTTCTAGGTTATGAAGCATGCGGACGTATCAAATTAATCTACATCGTGCAGGGCACCTGATTTCGTTCATCTTCTGATACCAACATTTCTATGCTCACGCTCATATCATCCAGTAACAGATTTCGAGTCCACGAAAGAATCGTTCGTAGTAGCGTAGAATTTCTCCTGTCTTCGGAAGGCATTCTGTTGCTTGATAATCTCCTCTGTAATATTTCTCAACAGCTTTCAATTGCTTAATCCATGCCATCTCCGTCAACGATACACAGCCCTCCTCTCACTAGGAGAGATTCTCCTCGGCAGCAACGGCCTCCTGACCTCTTCCTCAACCACGAGTTCTTCTTTTCTCTGCTTTCCATCCTGAAATTTGGCAAGGATTCCGCAGACGAGGCCAGCAATCCATGGAGTCCTATCAAACAGTCAATCTGAGGTCCTCCACTGTCCAAAAGAACCCATAAACGTTCAGTGAGTCCCCACCACTTCCAATCATAAAGCACAACAAATCCAAAAAGAAGTGAAAGACCTACCAAAACCCCACCAAGCCCCCGAGCATCTCCCGAACCTCCTCCCAAGTCCTCCAATTCCCCAACTGCGGCGTGCAAGACCCCCTCCTATGCACCCCCTGCCCAGGTCTCCCCGCACAGCCAACGTAAATTCCAAACGCCGTAGCAGCGAAAGCCAGCTTGAAGATCTGCAGAACGAGCCATTTATTGACTCCCAGGTGTGAATTCGCGAAGAGGCAGATCTCAGCAAGGATCGCGACGAGGATTACAAGAGTGAGTATGAAGAACGTGTACCATGGCCTAGAAATGAGAAGGGAGGGTTAGTATACTCTTTCTACTCTTGGTAGACGAAGAAGGGAAGAGCATACCTCATCTCCCGGTTCTTGTAATCGGCGGAAAATGTTGAGCCCATTATTTCGCTCATTATAAGGAGTTCCATGCCGCTGTCAAGATGGTCAGCTCGATTGCGATCGCATCATGACCTTCAGTTCTGCTGTGCACAATACTTTCCCTTCCCCTCCTGGATTCTCCCTCTGTTTTTTGCTATGAGAATTCCCCTCATCTTCCTGTACTCCAACCACAACATCGTAACAGCGCTCGCCATCAGAATTTTGGAAAGCTACAAAAACAAACTCACCAACAAACAATAAACTGCCAGCCCCAAAAGAAATGCAGGATAATCGCATCACGCTCCCATCGCATAAGACCACCGCGCTGGCGTGGGTGCAGCGTGAAAGTCATGCTTATCTCCTTCACAGGCTAGGCACTTTCAACTTCTGTGTTCTTCCCTGCTTCTATCACAAAGTCGCGGCAACGTGGGATACAAAGAAGCTCGCTAGACTCTGATAGATTACTGGTATTTGGGTATTTGATGAAGCTGATAAGAAGAGAACAAAGTTTGATGAGTGTAATGGTATCAAGGTAGCTGTGATCTGTTGAGATCAGATCCAACTTGACATGACTTGACACGACTGTCAGTCAGTCAGTCAGTCAGTCAGGTACACCACGTACGGAGCTTTCGGCGGGTGCCTGGTTGTATCCAGGGGTGGTGCCACGTGTTGCGAGCTGTTGATTGGATGGGTATCTGAAGCTTGTTGCTCGAGACTTTGAAGTTTGGTATCGACATTGATTGGTTGGATGGTCGATGATTTGATGACTGTAGCGACTAGAACTGGTTGGCCAGATGGAGCGCGTGAAACGATGTCGAGAAGCGATTCTTGCCTGGATGGACCAGGCGTCAGCATCAGCATGTGCGAGTCGCACATGCTAAACTCAAGATGCAGATGAAGACCAATAACTAAAACCAAGAATAAGAGCAAAAATCAGTATCAATTTGTACATCCATCTCCACGTAACTATATACAGTCCGCAGGTAGTCGCCTTTCTCCTTCGCTGTCTATATATACAATCTATTTGTCCCATTTCCAAGAACTCCAGATTAAGACCAGACCTAAAACGAAGCCCAAACTCCCAAAAATGCAAAATCCAAATCGCAAGCCACCATCCATTATCCATTATCCATTATCCGTAATCATATCCGTCATTCGTGTTCGTACCAAATCCCATAACACCGTATACTCATTAAAGCATCGCTCGCTAAATGCATCAAAGCCGCCGACCAGACGTCGCTCCATGATCATCGTGATCATCCATCGCCATGACACCGTCAATCATTAACTCCTTTCGCTTCCCAATTTTGGTTGGTGTATACTTACTCCTTCTCTCCATTCTCTCATTCACTGATCCATCTGTTCACTTCTTTCATAGTTCGTCTCATCTCCCACCCAGGATAACCACCTCCTGCGCCCCTCTTCTCCCGAGTCTCTCCACACCAAGACACTCACCACCAGCCCTTCCCATGTAAACCCCAAACGCAAACCTGTTCCTCTCACCCCGCTGATTGAACGGCCCCCTCGTCTTCTCACCCGTCAGCCTAGTAACAAGATCGCTCTTAGACTTCGGCTCGTGGAAAGCCGAATCATCAAGGATCCGACTGGCGTGCACGAAGCTGAAGATCTCAGCGAGGCATGATACGCCGTGCGGGAGGTGCATTTCGTAGCGGTTGGGGATGAGCATGAGGAGCGCGAGCAAGTACAGGATGAGGAGCGCGAGGACGACGTAGAAGGATGGAATGTTTGGGATCATGCGAATTTGCATGGCAGGGTTGACGAGGGGGAAGAAGATCCCACCGGCGAGGATGGGGATCAGGATGAAGAGGGTGGAGAGAAGCGAAATTATGGCCACGCGGTAGTGGCCGTTGCTCAAAGCCTTGAGACTGCATGCGATGGGAAGCGTGGCCGGATAGTCGAGGAGAAGCGAGGCTTCAGCTGTGGCGCCGGCTGGTCGTCCGAGTTCGACCCAGGGTTGCAAGACTCGAAGGGCCATGTCGAGGGGCTGGAAAAGCAGATAAAGCAACATGCCGATAACAGAGGGTATAAAACTGTACAAGAAGTTTGCTGGGGAATAGCCAGCCGAATTTGGTAATACAGAGACAATTGGCGGAAATCCTTTCCGGATAGCGGTCGAAGGCAAAAATGATACGATGAATAACGCCAGCAGAAAGATAAATGCTGCAACAGCCCAAAAGATGACAAACGTGTCTTTGAGAAACCAAGGGATGTATCGAAATCGCGTATCGGTGTTGTAGAGCTCCGCTTTCTCAACGTCCCAGGCCGCCTGTGGCTTCTCGTGAATTTTGCCTGCTTGCAAAGTGTATTGTCGAGTTGATGCGCCCTCTTCGCCAATGCAGTAAAAGATTCCTCGCTCTCGGTTTGGTGTCCTCCAATATCCCAATCTGTCGCTCCGAAGCGCCAATTTGTGTCGGATATCTTCTTTGTTTCTCATGATATCCGTACCGGGATAATCTCTCAAACAATTACTCCGGGGCAACAAAGCAATAACGTCGGCCAGAGACCGAGGATCCCACATTACACCCGTCTTGCGATTGTAGAAAAATAACGCTGTGATGACTGCCGCAAACATCATCAAAAGGTAGATAGCGACCAGTGTCCAGGCGACGCCCTGAACAGCTGTCCATCGCCATACACCATCAACATTAATAACAGAGAACAAACACCCCTGCAATGGAATCGTGAAAATCGATAGCCAGAAAAGGGTATTCGCAATATTGATACTGATAGGTCCGTTCCATCTAGACCATAACATCGTTCGTGGAAAAATGCCGAGGAATAGAGCATTCGCGCGGCTCTCAGCATCATGCATTGCCATCATCATGTACGGCATCATTCTCGTAATAGCAGCCATGACACATTGAACATACAGAAACACGCAGGCAGCCAGAATCTGCGGCAGAAACGAGAAGACAAAATATCGGCCTCCGTATATGCCAGCAATCCACTCGGTGAGACCATCGTGATACGTGGAGAAAATTGCGCAAAACATGAGCGCGGCTGTCATTAAGAGACATAAACATGAAAGCGTGATCATGGAGAAGGGTCGTAAGATCGCGGAAACGAACGTTAGGTCGGGATGGCGGAAAGTGTTGTTCGCCAGCTCGACTGGCATAAATATGTCCGGGTCCGAAGGTCGCCTCGGTGGGAGGTGCAGCTGCGAGGGCTGGGAATGGATGGATAGAGGTCGTGTAGCGTTGAATGCAAAGAGTCGTCCTTCAGCGGGTGATGACCTATGTTTCCTTACAAGTCTCATTGCTTCCCGCTCCTGCTCTGCACTCATGTATCCCAACCCATTGTCTGATACCACCCGCTCGACAGGATATGATTCGGAACTCGCAGGCGAGGAATGTCGATGTAGAGGCCGAATATCCTGATCTCGAGTCAATTGGTCAATCGCGAATCTTATATATGGCGTATCGTCGACTGGTGTTGGCGGATTCGAATCCATAGATAATGCATCCATCTTCCCTTCCCGCTTCGAAGCTTCAGCCTCGGTGCTCCTGATCTGCTCCTCGTCGAATCGCACAACCAGGGGAGTTTCGGACGCATATGCTCTATCATTTGCTCCAATTGAATGTCGGTAGTCGTCTGGAATAATGGTAGCCTCGCTGCGGAGCGTATCTTCACTTTTCTGCGGCTGCGGTGTGTATGCTCGGGATGGAGGAGTTAGCCATCTTACGACGGTCGTAGGATCTGAGTCTGTCGAGGTAAAAGAGGGAGAGCGGTCTGCTTCGAGTCGGACATCGAGAGGAGTGACGGGCCTTTCCGATGTAAGTACTCGTTGGACTTGAGGGCGGCTGTCTGTTCTGTTGTCAGCGGCCATACATACGAGCTAGACAACGCATCAAGAGATACTTACGATGCACCAACTGGACGTCTAAATCTCCAAGATTCATTTTGAATGGTTTTCCGCCTATTGCATATGCAGCTTGATGGGTAATGCATGATAGCGGGCGGAATTAGACTGTATATCATTCTTTTGAGTGGCTAGGAGGCGTCCTGGGATGTTGATGGGAAGGCTGGTGTGTGGAGAAAAGAGGTGGCCGGCTCGCATCTTCAGCCATCGCAATTTTTTTTTCTTCCATGTCAAACGCACTACCCAAGGAGAGTTTGTGATGACGAGAAACATCAGAAGTGATACGATGCATATCATGGGGCAATCCAGCCATTTTTGAAGATCTGGTGGGTTTGTGATATATTTATTCCGAGTGATCAGACATTGCGACCCGGGCATTGGGCTTGCGCTGGACAGGGCTGATGATGCTTGGCGCGCAAATGTCGCCAGTCCAGGTACCACAGGAGAACAACAACCATTACCGAGATTCGTTCACTGCGATTGCTTGGGATGAAAGTGATGCGGAGGAGCAGTAAGTTAGATTCAAGATTGTGAAAAACCTTGGCTTGATACCAAACTCAGCAAATGCACCACTGTTATTTGAACGCAGCCGCACCTGCATGCGGCCCAACCCGTTGCCGAGAGGCTCGCTTCCGCCCCTTCTATGGCTTCTGGAATCATAACAAACACAACGACAAATCAATTCGCTTGGATGATTGAAGCGAGAATTCTTCAGACGACATCTTTCTGACTAAATCCAAACTTCCCCAACAACCCTTCACGTACGCATGCTGATTTGGGTAGCTAGCTCCGCGAGTCTCGATTCGAAGTTCAGTCCATAAAGCAGAAATCGATTATGATTTGACATTACCAGTCAGTCTTTAGTTGAGTTACTATGCCCTACAACGACTCAAGTCTACTCAGGAACGATGTTCTCCAGAAACCCACACATATCCCTAAACATTCTCCCCGAAGCTGTATGGCCCAATCCCTCGTACTCCTGACTCTCCAAATTCTCCTCTCCAACCGTATATTTCACCCTCTCCCTCGCATCCCTAAACACCCTCATAGGAATCAACATATCCCTCGTCCCATGACCCATGAATACTCTCATCCTGATCTCTCCCTCCTTTCCCTCACCCTCAACACCCTGCTTTGCAACCCTCCCTTTCCTCAACTCCTCCCTACCCTCCCACGCCCTCCTTCCCCTAGGCAAATACCCGCTCAATCCAACCACACCCCCAATCTCCCCCTTCCACCTCCCCGCCAGCCCAAGCAACACACTGACCGCACATCCCTGACTAAAACCTCCCACTACGACCCTCCCCAACTCCACACCTCTCTCCAACTCCCCCTCAATCAGACCCTCGATATACTTCACACTTTCCCAGATCTCATTCTCACTTTCAGAGGACTCATTGAACTCGTCATCTTCAGGAGACTCTTCAGACGGGGCAGAAGAGGAACCAACGGGAATGGGAGAGAAGGATGTGGGCGTGTACCAGGCGGTGCTGTTGGCTTCGTGGTTGTGAGGCGCATTGGGGAAGATCCATTTCAGATGAGGGAGCTTGTGGGCGGATTGAAATTGGTGGGCAATATCTGAAGAAGCATTAGTATTCTTTCATCGCTAGTAATTGTGTATGTCCATGTTCGTTATGATCAAGTTTATTAGAGTACACCAGTAAAGACTTTGTGACTTTGCGAGGAGACCACGAAGAGAGGAAAGAGAAGGAGAGTATCACTCACCTATAAACCCATCCGCATCATCTCCATATCCATGCAGAAAAATAAACGTAGCTTTCCTCCCTGCGTCAGGATTCTCAGCTTCCACAATCTGTGGTTCTTTCTGTGATGGCGGCGGAGGCATCTCTTCAAACCACAGTTCAACTATCCTTATTTCTCACTTCAAGCTCCAAACCCAACTAAATCAGTTGCGAGGTCTAATTACAATTCAACAAAGCCCAAAAGCTGTATCAATGCACTTCCTCGATATGAAAAAATAACGATTATCGTACGGTTCACTGAAGCTCAAAATCCGTTGACGAGGGCGGCAAGGAATAAAGCTCCATCCCAACCATCAACCCCGCACCTCGCCCTCGGTTCCATCTCCCAGGGACAAGCGGAAGCTACTCCCCGGTTCCGCAGCACCATCAAGCTCCACCCGCAGCACCCAACTGCTCAACCCTGGGCTCGCTCCGCCGCCACCAAAAGTTTAGTGTTCAGGCAGTCAGGCTCTGCGGCTCGGGCAGGCAGTGGAGAAGATGCACAGATGTATTTTTGGGTACTGGGATTTCTTCCTTGGTAGGTTTTGTGGATTGTGTTTCATGTTTTTGATGTCATGGTTTTTGTTCAGGCTTTGAGGTTCGGTGAGGTGGCTGGAAACAGACAGGGTGTGCGACTCACTCTGGTGGATGAAGGGAAGGATTCGGTGGAGTGATAGAAGCCTGATGTCAGATTCCCTTGCTTGGAATTTGGTAGTCGGAAAAGTTCCATTGTGGATTTGCTTGCTCTTGGTAGTCAGGGAGTTGGTGAGTGAGTCAATGCTGTCTTGGGCTGATTGCGAGGCCTGTTGAGCCTGACGCTCAGTTCGCTTAGGTTGAGAGGTTGCGGTTCTGAAGGTTGGGAGGATGGAGGCTGGGCTCTCCTGTCATATTCGAAAAGCTCGTGTGAACAACCAGAAACAAACGTCCCAAAAGCTGCCTTGACGAGTGGTTTTGCGAAGGGATGATGGTAGAGTGATATGCCAATGTAAGGGTGCACCAATTGAGTTTCTGTCAGGATTTCCTGCACCTTGAGGAAGGGGATTTGACAGAATTGCATCTTAATTGACAATGGTATTCTTCGATAGTACCAAGCGAATCGAAGCCCGAACTCCTGGTTTCCCAATGCATTCATGCATGCGCGCAAACTCGCCGCCATGAAAAACAATAACAGTTCACAAACACAGCTCTATCGCTCTCAACGTCCATCCATCACACTACCGCAATTCCCTCCTCGCTCCACCCTCCATCTCGAATGCATGTCCATCGTGATGCTGCACCAGCACACTCGGCACCGGCGGACTCATACCTCCTCCCATCCCCAAGTCTCCACCAGAAGTCCTTCTGTACGCCTCAAATCTCGGATCTCTTTGATGATTGTAGCTCAGTCTCCTGCCACCTCCATCCGTCCTCTGCTGTTGCTGTTCCACATCGCCCATTGTCTGCTGTCCATACCCTTTATACGGTTCTGGGATCGGGTATGCGGGAATCGGCGCTGTAGAGTACTGCGTGAACTCTGTGCCTTGATTTGATGGGGGGTTGTGCATATGTGGGTTGTTGACGGGTTTGTACTGGCGGCCTTTGCGAAACCGGTGGTAGATTATGGAGGCGTAGATTAGAGGAAGCCAGAAAGAGAGTCTGCGGCAGGAACATAATCAGTAAACGCTTCTTTGGAAATGCGGAAGAGTATGGAAGACGTACAGGAGAGCTGCTTCGATCAAAATCGCGACTACGGATGCCGTTCGCGACGTAGATGTGTTGACCGCAGATATGATATCGATCACAAACAGGGCCGTCCATATCGCAGACTTAAGGATGTTCGTGATGAGAAATGTAAGGGGCTTGAGGCTTTTGCGTGCAAGCAGGACGATTTCGGTGATGGTGAGTATAAGGCATGCTGAGATCAAGGCGATCCAGACTGGGCCGACTCTACAGAAATATGTCAGATTTCGATGGAAACACCACGGTTGGGACAGGAGTAACATACACTTTCCCAGCTTTCTCTATCGCATCTTCGTCCGAATCACTGTAATAGTCGCTGTAGTAATTGTTGTCATCGTATGAGACCAGAACTCCGACGGCCAACGCGAGCAGCGCGATCATGAGCAACTCCAGACCCAGCTGAATGGTCCAGAAGGGGATCAGAATTGTTTTCCGCCATGGCGCGTGAGAGTGATCTGCTGGAATCATCGTGTCGAGATCGAAATGTCGTGTCGTCTATGCTCCTTGCCAGGGAAAATTGAGGATGCTTGCACTTTGAAGTCGTTGATATCTCTTCGTTTCTTCGTCTGGACAACGAAGCTCGTGTTCTCGCGGAGTACAAGAAGATATAACAATTCCTATTGTGCACAAAGACCAGACAAGAAGAACAAAACGGGAAATAAACTTGGCCTAGATGCGCAGCAAGCACAGCAAACCTTTGATAGATCTCCACAGCGGCTGAGACTGCAGCCTTACCTGAATTCTCCTTTCTCTCTCTCCAACGTCAACCTCATCTCGTTGGTCGCCAGCAAGCCTCCCACCCCATCGGGCCCCCTCAAACACAACCAACCTTTACCTCGCCACAAGCAATTTGCCAATACTTCGTCAAATCTCCCGCCTTGACGTGCTGCACCGCTCGCGCCATCACAGAAAGGCATCAAATGATTCGACTCAGCCCTTGCGGCTCTCCCTAATCGAGTCAAGACTTACCTCAATTCCCTCACCAAGTCTCGTCGCTTGGTGGTGGTTTTCTGTGCCGCATGCAGGAGGAAGCTGAGGGTCGATTGAGATGAACCTTGGAAAAAGACCTCGCTTGTGCCCGCTGGGACGGCGCATAACCACTCATAGGCGCGGAAAAGCGCCTCAGGGCTCGATATGCTTAAATTAGCCTCCTTGGCGGCTGTGAGCGTGCTGGCAGGATTGGTATCCTGGTTTGATGGCTGGATTTGGGAGTCTTGAGTGGTGAGTCGATGGGTTGTGGAGTTTCAAGTGGGGATCTTGATATGTGCGGTTTCGGATGGTTGGGCTGATTTTGACGAAAGATGGGATGGCAGAGCAAGGGCTGTGAAGAAGACACAGTCACGTGGTTGGTTCGAAACGTGATCGTCAGTCTCCACCTCATCTTTGGAGCCTATTCGAAGAACTGTGCCGCAATCCTTTCGGTGGAGATCTCATTAGAATGAACAGAGGAATATAAGAAGCATAAGGGCTCGAAACGGATGGTTCACCAGCCACTTTTGTATCCGCGGAAGACATTGCTGATTGAAAGGAATGTTAATGTTAGCTTTGACGCTTTGTTTACTTAATTCGGCTTAATTTCCATCACAAGCGAGATTTCCGATATTGTAACACAAGTCACGCCGGCAAAATTCCTCCAAAGCTACACGAGTTTAAACTCCCTTCTCACAAATCCCATCTTCTTATCCAAACCCTCCCCGTTCATAAACCAGTCCAGATAACACTCCCCGACCAGCTCAAATTCCTCGCCATGCCGTTTCAAACCAAAGGAATACTACACCCTAACAGCACAACAACCAAATCACCCTTTCTCGCTCTACTCGCTGCCATTCCTAGAGATCCTCTCTCGCAAACCACCAGTCTCCTCGCCATCGTAACAATTGTATCCTCCAACCTACCATAAAACTTCTTCAGCTTGCCCTCTCGAAAATACTTCGCTTCAGGTATGCCCACATCCTGAACCAACTCTTTACAGTGCTCTTCCAAAGTGCGACCATGTATGATCAGAAACTTGTTGCTATTGAGCCAGGAGCGGAAGTACTCGGGGACTCTGGATGATAACGGGCTTTTCAAGTAGGCGACGCGGAATTGGAGGAATTCATGGTGGAAGAACCCAACAGGCAAAGATTCGGAGAGGTAGCGATCTTTCCGGTCTAGAGCAATGCAGCGGGAGATACTTTCTGTGACTGTTGGCGAGCCAGAATTCGATGTAGGGCATACGTTGAAGTCGCTTCTTGATTGTTGCAGTGGTAAGCTTTCAGTAAGCTCACCTGCATCGTCGTAATCTGAGCTGCCTATTCGGTCGAAATGTCGATGACAACGCCAGTACATGTCAAGGCCTTGTTACTCGGGTCGATATTGAAAGCCGGTTTCGTGCTTCCAGCCGCTTTGTAAGCTACTTCAGATCTATGCACCCACGTTGGTCGAAAGTTCCCCATTCCTTCATTTGAACCTTGACTTGCCATGACTGGCATGACCTTGCCTTCGACATGAGCTCTCCAATCTGGGATCCACGACGGCGTGTTTTCTCAGAGTCGAATTCCCTCTCTTTGTGATTAGAAAGAAGGGCATAGCAGATGATATCCAAGCTGTCGTAGTTTTCAGGTTGTGTGAATGCTTCCACCAGGTCGGTATAGACTTCTTCTACGCTCGACTCTGGGTTGAATTGAGGGACTAAGTGCGCATCCTTTGCGATGCCGAGTAGAAAATAGATGCGGTCTTCCGCTTAAGTGACCCCGCTGTCACCTACGTATGCTAGCATTGCAATGAGACCCATCTCGTGAGGACGTTCAACGTACCACTGGCTCGTTCGTCGACGATTCCAGCCGGCTGAAAAGCACCGAGTAAGCTCAATTCTCACAAGAACGGAAAGTTTGTAGGATGATGTGAGAAAGAGCCCAAATTTACCCTCGTGCGCCTCCTTCCCCAAAAGCTCCTTATCCCAACCCTTACACAACCAAGTTGCATAAACCGCCTCCTCAAGATCATGTCTCGAAATGCTCTCCCTCCCACAATAAAACCGTAGATTCCTCCTATCACTAATCAGAAATTCCTGCAAAGTCCAAACCCTTCTCCACCACGGTCTCAAGAGCAAACTTCTCAAAGCACCCCAATCAACACCACTCTTAGGATCCAGCAACCACTCCATCGCCGCGCGACTCTCCGCTTTCCCTTTCCCATTCGTACTTTCCATATCATCACAGAGTCTATATAGAGTCTTGATTGCGCCTCGGCAGTCCCTCGCTTCTTCATTGAACATTGAAGGTATCGATCTCTTCGCCAAGCCATACAACAGTCCTCTCGGCACTCGCCTAGATCTCTCCTATAATCTCCATCTGAGCACTCTTCTCCTTTTCGTCATTCTGATTAATACAAATAGAATCGATCCACCACCAGCTATCAGGTGGGAATTCCTTAAGGGTAGGGAGAAGTCTTAGGAAGGAGTAGAGGTTTGAGGAGATGTGGAGTGGATGGCCGTTGATTTTGAGAGGTTTAGGATGTGTAGTAGTGCCCCATATGTAAGAGAGTGAGATAAACGGAGGGGCGGTGGAGAGGGCTAAGGGAATGAGGTCGCCGTCAAATGTTGAGGGGCCCTTGCCCCATGGGAGCTGGAGAAGGCGGATTGTGTGGAGAGGCTCGTGTAGGAGCTTTGTTTCTGAGCAACACTTGTCATCTTGAGGGCATTAGGAAGGCCTCGCCTGTTCACAGTGTGGTGAGGTGAATGAACTAAATGGCTTCAGATGTGACAGTCTCAGGATGAAGTTGGGTAAGCAGCGCTTACAGTGTACAGAAGATAGCCAGGCAGCCAGGATGCTGTAGGTGCATGCTAGTGTGCGCTAGCTTGAAGCGAATTGGTGGGCCAAGTAAACAATTCAGAAATCGCACGAATGCACTACTAAAATCATCACAACTAGATTATCTTAGGCATGAAGAGAGGTACCGTGATTCATATCTCGATCTTGTACTCGCTCTACTTAAGATTATCAAATACGTATCAAAATCCCTCGAACTCATATCCTTCCGCCTCCACGTTTTTCGAGCTATCCTTACCTTCTCCCTCTTTCAACCCATCCTCCCAACATACCTCCTCTACACCTATGCTCCTCTTACTCCCAAACAGTAGACTGATCCTTCTTTCAGTCCCCGCCTGGACACCTCTCCTATCATTTTTTGCTCAACATGAGCTTCGAGGGTCCTGCAATGAGGACAATAAAATTTACGACTTGAAGTTGGATTATCGAATGCCCGGAGCAATTAGCGAGGAGGGCGAAGAAGCCGTCGACTGGGAGGTCTCGTAGGAATGAGAGAGGGTGTGCGAAGTCGAGGGAGAGGTCACACTTTTGTGGGATAAATGGGAATCTCGGTGAGACGGCCCGGCGTATTTGATGTGGTGAGGGGAGAAAATGTTGCAAGACTCCGAGATGAGTGGGAAAAGCCAAGCTGATGGGATCATTGATGCTTGCCAAAATAGGAGACCGCCAAAAAGTTGGAAACCACTTGTTAAATGTGTCAACAGAGAGCAGCTGAAGATCACTACTGAGCACAACTTGGAAGCACGGAAGTGATGGCCAGTCATTGATTGTCGGCCAATCCACAATGCAGCATTCCTGTAGTCCCAATCTCATCCTCCAACATTTGCGCGGAGATGTCCAGTACTCGCAGTTTCTGGCCGTACACGACGATGAGTCGCAGGATCAGAAAGTTTGCGACTTCACTCGGTATGAAATGTTTGGGTGCAGGTACATTCCTGGGGAGTCGTAGTTGACAGTTAGGGCGACCAGAAAGGGCAGCTGTTATGCTGGTTGTCAGGAGGTAAATATTGGCATCACAGGGGAAAGCCGTAAGGGCTGAAGAGCAGATGTTAGCGTTCATAATTACCCCGCACTCAACTGAAAATGCGGTTCTGAGCATCCCGCCTTCGCTGTTTCAGCGATCTGGAGTACGGAGGAGAGTGCTGTAGGTATACCACCTTGGATGAAATTCTCTAACCAATTTCTAGATTGCGATAATTCATACCAGAATGGAGGTGGTCCAGCTCCTGATGGTAGTGTTGGTTGTAACATGGCCNGTAATGGCAACACAACTGAAACATGGTAAGCTTGACTGAATGCCTCTTTCGATGCGGAACATCGCGCTGTCCTATGGACAGTGGTGGGGGAAATCGCTTGTCTGTTTACACTTACTATCCTGGGCCTTCAAGTGCCACCACAAGCTCCAGCAGTTTAAAAGTCTCATCTGTAACGTCCACACAATCAGGTCTTCCGACAGGCCTACCCGCCAATTGGACCTACAGTGAGTGGCTGCTATATCGATAATGCCAATGGCCTCATCATGATGAGCCAGCAACAAGACAACCAACAGCAAACTGTTGAGACTTGTGTCAATGCTTGCTCCAGCATGGGATATGTCGTCGCTGGTATGGAGTATGGCGTCAATGTTTCTGCGACAACTTCATCAGAAATGGAGCTGCTCTTGCTGCATGTGACACACAGTGTGGCATGTCCTGTCTAGGAAGGACCTCAGAATTTTGTGGCGCGGGTGGCCCAGTGTCTGTCTACAGTAAAGAAAACCTCACTGTCCACCAGCCGCCCAAGCCGCAAAACTGTTCACTTCCAGGTAATTGGACGTTGCAGGGCTGCCTCACGTAAGTTTGCCCCAGCGCTGAAACGAAATTCTCTAACCATCATCCATAGAGACGATGCCGACAAAAGGACATTCCCCTGCCGTATCACCAACATGCTCGAGAATAATACTGCCACAATTTGTTTGAATTTGTGCTCTCAATTTGGCTAAGTTACCCCGCTGGTGGTATGGAATGCGCTACTGAGTGCTGTGAGTCGTCCAACTTTGACGTGATAACGGTATACTAATGGGTTGTAGACTGCGAGGACTTCTCAAAAATCGTCAATGCGGGGGCTACAATGGCGCCTGACACAGACTGCAACATGGCATGCTCAGGAGACTCAACGACCATTTGTGGTGGTCCGAGCAGAATCTCATATTATGAGTGGACTGGCGATCCTCTCTATTCTCGGGAAAGACCTGCTGAACCGGATGCAGGCGAACATCAATTTCTCATCGGTGGCGTTGTCATTGCTCTCATCACTAGTCAAACCAAAGTGACCTTTTTGGAGAAGTTTGGTACCGGAGCTCCAAATACGACCGGAACCTACGAATTGGATCTGGCAGAGATCAATAACTTCGCCGCGGTATGGAGGCCTATGCACGTCAAGACCGACATTTTCTGTTCTGGCGGCCTGACTTTGCCGGACAAAGCGGGGCGACAGATCAATATAGGCTAATGATGCGACCTATGGTATAAGATTGTATTGGCCAGATGGCTCTCCAGGGGTCGCTAGCAAGAACGACTGGCAAGAGAATGTGGATGCGCTATCACTACAGAATGGAAGATGGTATCCGACACCAATGATAATGGTGAATGTATAAGGTCGAGATATACGCCACATTCCCGCTAACAATGAGCAGGCGAATGGATATATTTTGGTCGTCCGTGGTCAAGAGGGATCTAATTGTGCCCCTGTACCAACAATAGAGATCCTTCCAAAAGTTGGAGGCGTTATTTATTGCGATGGCTCAAGAGAACAGATCCGTAAAACTTGTATCCATACCTCGCAGTCCTCTCGTCAGGGGTGTATTCGTGGCCTACTACAACCAAGCTCGAATCCTCGATGAGGGTTCTCTTGAAACGGTCAGGACTTTGCCAAATATTCCAGGAGCTGTTAATGACTTTGATGGAGGCCGTACGTATCTTTTTTAGGGTACCGCTGTCCTGCTGCCCCAGTATGCCCCGTACAGCGATCTGTTGGAGGTTCTGATCTGTGGTGGTTCAACACCAGTGAATTCAGAATCGACTCCCCAAGACCATTTTGCTAACTGACTAGGGACCTAAAATTGCTCTTGATAATTGCGTTTCACTCGCACCAGAGACACCGGGTGCCAATTGGACCATTGAGTGCATGGTAAGTCTACCGTCCGCACATCTCAATCAGTTTTTCAAAGTATGCTGACATGTCCTAGCCATCCGCTCGAGTAATATCCTGCATGACAGCGCTTCCTGATGGGACGTATCTAATAATTAACGGAGGCCAACAAGGTCGTGCTGGATTCGGTCTTGCCGTCAACCCTAATCACAACGCTGTTCTTTGCGAGCCTTCGAAACCTTTGCATAGCCGCATGTCTGTCATGGCGAACACTACAATCGACCGCATCTATCACTCCGAGGCTATTCTCCTCCAAGATGGTCGGGTATTAGTCTCTAGTTTCGATCCGGAAGACGAGCGATTCGTCCAGGAGTATCGTGTCGAAGTCTTCGTACCTCCCTATCTTCTGAGTGGAAGACAACAACCCACATTCAGAATCACCAACAAAGATTGGGCATATGGAGAATCGATTACCATCACTCTGACATGCGTAACTTATGACAATATTCGCGCTTCGCTCCTTGGGGTCGAGTCTTCAACTCACGGGAATAGCATAGGTCAAAGGAACATCTTCCCAGCACTTAGTTGCAGTGGGACTACCTGCACGATAACAGCGCCCCAAATGCGCATGTATACTCACCTGGATGCTTCATGATATTCATTCTGGACGGCCCCATGCCAATTGTTGCCACTCATGTGAGAATTGGAGGTGATCCAGCTTCAATGGGCAATTGAGCGAATTACGATGATTTCAAGCCTTTGCCTGGTGTTTGATATAAAAGTAATCGATCTTGATGTTTCATTTGTTTATGGCATAAGTAACATTAATACGGCGGGCTTTGCACATTGAGTCTCGCGTGTTCTTGAGGTGGTGGTTCCACTTTCTATGTTGCTAGGAGCTATTCGTTTGAAGTAAACAAAGCCGCTTGACCAAAAATACCCCACCTTTTTGCACAGGCGAAAGCCGGCTTACTGTGATTAATCCCCTCCCAGACTTGAAAACCTGCTCCGGCATGGAATTCTACGAGGCAACAGAGGGGAGACGCAAGCCTGCCAGTAGCCTCAATAAGAATTTTATCAGATATAGACTGGCTGGCAGGAATAACGGAGTGCGATCTATTAATCCAGATCTCGAAGAAAGAAGTTGGATACATAATAAACATCAAATTAACTCCTCAAAATTTGCGAAACTGCGCAGGTCAACATGAAACTGCTCGAAGGGCTTTTCAAAAGCTTTCCCGACTCATGCTCCTCTCTTCCTCCATTTCCGGCATATGACTGAATTCTTGCCCAACCCAAGCCAAGTAGACCTTTTCATGAACCTGGATCGGTGGACCATTGGGTTGCGGATCCCTATCAAATTCTGGTACTTTTTGAACTTGGAACTCCACACCATCCTTTCGTGCCCTGCGCATGGCATATAGATTGAAACCGATATACCAAATCATACCAAAGCCCAGAATGGCCCAAGCGACTGTAGGAGTTGTGTACCAGTCGACGACAACCTTCTTGGCCCTTGCGAATTTGCCAGTCGGCGGAACCCAGGAGGCGATGATGGGATAGGCACTACCAATACCAAAGAGAAAGGCTGCAGTAATGCTGATGAAGGGATTGAACTCGGATTTCTGGCGCCAGCGAGCACGGGCACTGAAGCGTAATTTAAGCATTCCCACGGAGATTGCGAAGCCAAAGACAGCAACAATGGTGTATGAATAGACATCAACTAGGAACCCGTACGCGTCGGTAGGGTGAAGTTTTATAGTTGCTAGAATCATGATGATTGTGAATGACCAGTGAAGGAACAATGCTCCAAATGGCGTTTCTTGAGAGTGCTCTCGAGGATCGAGCCAAGCTTTGCTCAATAGCCAGTGAAACTTCCTGTTGATGAATGAATGTTTGTCGTTCTGGATCCAGGTAAGAAAGCGACCGAATGATAGATTCTTCGTCTGACCGAAGAACTTGGCCCACGGGAGGATGCCTTCTTTGGCAATCTCTTGCTTCACTACACTTAGATTAGCAAAAAAATGGGATTCGTCGTCCAGCATCACTAACCTCTTGCAGCAGTAAACGTCATAACGACGATGTTTCCGAAGCTGGAAACTGCCATAAATGCCGCGAGAACCCTTCCTGGCAGTTTTTTATCGTCGGAAATGGCGCCAAAAGTCATTTGAAAAAATAGAAGCGCCACGTTAGCCTGCGGGTTGGCTTGCTCTATTGCAGGCACAACCACCATCTGAAAACCTGGTTCAGCTTGAGTTTATTGAGCGTGCATAGTCTAACTCACATAGGCAACGTTGACAAGCAAGTACAGACAACATATTATCGCAACACCGATCCAGGTCCCAACGGGCATTGTCTTTCGTGGCCGGCGAATTTCGCCAAGAACCTGTACTTGATTAGAGAAAGTAGGTGTGCTTTCGGAGGGTCACTTACATAATTGGGTTGGTCAAAACCACTCCATGCAAAAATGACAGCTAAAAACGCTTTGGTATAGCCATACGCTTCACTGGCAGGGTTCTTGAAAGCATTGTCGACAGCCATATTGTCAACTGCATAGCTTCTTGTGTCGAACGCACCAGCCCATGCGCAGATACCCGTTATAATGATCAACAACAGCATCATGACTTTTATGACTGCAAAAATATTCCCAAGCCATATACCTCCTCGACGTGATAGAGCATGGATCAGACAGGCGAATGTTGCAGCTGCAACCGCGAGCCCTCTGACAGCGCTGTTTGTAACTTCCACATTTGCTGCCTCGAGAGTTCGAATGCCGAAAATCAGGCAGTTTCCTGCCATATTCCCCAGAACTATGTATGCAGCTGCAAAAACGCAGGTTACAAGAAGGACAGTTCTCTGACGATATGCCGGCCAGGTAAAAACATACTGTAGCTGTAGTGCATTAGTGGTGCTCTGAAGTCTTGATGTCTATCTCTGTTTGGACTCACATAGTTCAAAGTCCCACCACTTCGTGGAATGCCTTGTTCCACCCCTTCAAATTTGTGACGTGGTGTGCTGAGGCCGAATTCAATGTTCAAGTAGGCTCCCGCAACCGTGTATATAGCCCCAGCAAGCCAGAAAAGTAGTGTGATCCCGACACTGCCGGTTCCACGAATGACGGTCGCGGGTGAGTTAAAAATTCCAGTTCCTACAACAGTCAATTACAGAGGATAGCAGGGGGGATTTATAGGTCTTACCAATGACTCTGTTGACAACAAGCGCAATGACGGACCAGTAACCTAGCCGGAAGCGTTCCTCTGGAGTCTTTGTGATGATGGTATTGGGAATATTTTCAGGAAGGATCTCGAAGATCGCAGAATTGATGCTGCTAGCCTCATCTCGAAACACCTCTTCAGTCCTTGACTCTGTAAATTGACCTGCTGTTGAAACCATAATGGTGATCTTCTCGCACCTTTCACTGACGCAAAATCGGAGGACAATTTGAAATGGTTCGTCTTTCAAAACGAGAGAAAAATCTGGGCGTAGCCCTGCTCACAAGGCGCATGTTTCTAATTAAACACATCTCGCCAAGTGGTTTGATTCAGCTTTTCTGTGATCGCATGTCATGTTTAAAGCTCTCGACAAGGCTGGAAATCCTTCAGAAGCATGCCAAGGATGGAGGCTGATGCAGGTGTGATAAGTACCGAGTGTTGATTGGAAACACGCACCTGCCTGCAAGCCTCATCCAATATTGAACATGGGGGAGCCGCCATACAACCCGGGCGCAGGGCAGATTTAAGAGCCGTTTGAGGAGACAGAGCGGCCAACTTCACCCTTCCCCTCGTCTCTGTGCGACTTCACAACAGGGGCGAGACAAAGCCAAGGTCCAAAACACAACCACCAAAATGACCCAGCCACCGCCACAAGAGGAGAAGATAAGACGCATGACTCTGTGAGCGAATCCATGAGCCTTCTGGATGTTTAATCTGCGGCTGAAATGCCTCACTGATCTGACATGAACAAATATTTTGCGAAGAGCGATCTGGTCGATCAGAACATTCACATACGCGATTGCATGAGGCCGCTGCGAAGCGGCATTGTCGTGGAAGCAATCTCTATAGTCTATCATCGTCAGTGAGATGAGCGCTTCAGCATCAGACCTGATCCGCGTTACGGCACTGGCCTGGGAGATCTATCGCTTGGGATGGAGTGAGGAATTCGATGCAAGTATGTGATGATCGATGTGGCTTGAACTCAGAGGACCAGACACTAATTAAGTGCAACGCGCAGGTCAACAGTACCATGACTTTGGAAGCGATATAAAGAGTCTGGCCGAGAACCTGAACAACATTGTCCGCGTCGTAGAAAATGCGCGAGCAACATGGATTCAAGAGTCGGTGCGGATAGCCCGGTCTCGGGGACCACCTCTCCAGAAAGACTGGGACCTTTCTTCACTCCAGGAGATCATCGGAGACTACAGAAGTACTCTCGAGGACTGCCAAAGGCTCCTAGAGCAGAACTACGAGTTTCGCAACAACCGAAATTTTGCATACAATATCGAATGGAACCTCGTAATCCAGCCGAAGGTTGACCGGCTTCGAAAACGACTGGAGTCACACAATTCTAAGATATCTATTCTCTTAAAGCCTTTGGAGCTCAATCTTCTATCCGATATCCATAGAGATCTAGCGGATCGAATCGATGCCGTCCATCGAAGCATACTTCACCTACACGGTCTTCTCATTCCCGATGTCGAGCAAGCGATTTCCGAGCAAGGACGAGCCGTTCCAATGCCTTTGATCGTGCCAGCAGATATCGAGAAACGATTTCAATCTGCTGCAGAAAGATCCTACCCGACGGTCAGGACACTTGGTAACTTTCCACTACAAGCTGGAGCCGATGCTTTTGTTACACACATGGACGAAAGTACGAAGAAGTTTTCAGCTGGAAACTTCCTCAACGAGCGAACCCCACCACCGAAGCAATATTTATCTCTTCTCAAGTGTATCTGGATCATGCGACGTCTTCAGGAGAGTTACGAACTGCGGTCAGCTCCAGATTCTTCACAATGGCCAGGATATATTGCTCAGCTGAACGAAGACTTATCTGTGGAATGCCTTCGATTTACAGCTCCTTCAGCTCAGCGACTCATCCCTCCAGATGTGAGCAGCCCTCGGCCCGAAGATGAGTACAGCATATGGCCTGGAGAGGATATTTCGGAATTCATTTCTCCTCATTCCGAAGTCTACTTGGAGGAACTTCTGAAGCTACCTATGCCGAGTCCATCTCCGTCACTTCGACGAGCAATGACGGTTTACAAGCTAGACGCAACCAAATACAGGCTGGTAGAGACCATTGAAGACACAGGCAGTCCCGCAGCACGCCGTCAGGAATATAAGATGGAGATCGATCTCAAGACAGTCAACCTAACCCCGATTTATGCCACACCAAGCTCCAGACCAAAGTCCATGGAAGTTCAACTCACTACCAGCAGCGCGAAGATCAACCCCACGTTTCAGGAACATAGACACATGCTCCGATTTCAGCATCTTTTGACCGGCTACAAAGTATATGAAAGATATGATCAAGCAATGATTACAGCTTCGTTCTTTATTTCTGGGCAAGAAAAGCCTATCGATGAACACGCCAGGATACAGATATGGCTTCCTCACCCCTTCGCATCACCGGACTCAGCAAATCCTTCGGCATTAACTCCTACAGCACTTCAAAGTCCTTCTTCGAGTACCTTTCAGAGCCCAACAATACAAAGCCCGATGCGAACCAACACCCGAGGTTCTCTGAATGCATCGATGGAGTCCATGACCATCGGGAGGAATTCCGGTCCGGTGAATGCTTCTATGGAATCCATATCAACTGGCAGAAACCGCGACAACAGAACACCAAGTCGACTCACCAAGTCTTCTAGTCGAGGCTCGATCGGAACTGCTAGAGATTCAGCGATAATGGGAAATAGTCGAGATGATGTCAGGTCCAGCGCGTTCAGCATGCGATCATTCACGAACAAGTCTCGTCAACGGCCGCCAAGTGTCATGACCACTTCCAGCACAACGTCTCGAAAGAGCACGGCAACTTCTATCACTACAATCAGTACTGGCGCCGGAAATAGAGCACACCTCCACACTAAACCCGCTAAGCCTCTGCTGGTAATCTTCCTCAAGGCCAAGGATGCAGCCGCCAAACTCGCGATAGTCGCAATACAGATGGACGACAAGACAGAAGTGAAGCGTGAACGATGCGGATGTCGATCTTCCAATAGCAACTGCAGGTCTAGTTGTATCGAGCGCTCAGATGGACCTTTGATGGTGCAGCGGTGGGATGCTGACCAGGGGCTTGGCAGTTGGAATTTGGCCAAGCTGGGAGTAGATCAGAGGAAGGAGTTACCTGCAGATGCATGGAACGACGTGAAGCGAGTATCACTGAATTTTGAAAAGACGGAAGGTATGTGCTGACAATTCCTGCCATCCTAGTCATTGGCAAAGAACTCGACTGACATGACTTCAGATAGGTACACTTTTTCCGGAAGCCCATGTGCGTGCAAGCCAAAGATGCAGCACGATTTGGCAAGATGTATACTTGATGGGCACCACGGCGTTTTTGGAGTTGTGAAGCAGATTGGAAGTCAGCGCTTACGGAATTACCATCAAGAGCGTGATCGGGCGTCTGGAGAAAACATGGTTCTTGGTTCTTTACCTGAAGATGATCAATGGTAGCCAGCACTCCCCAGATCTGTACGCTATAATGGCTTTCTCATGTATCATGAACTTTCAATAAATAGAGAATCGGAATCTTATGAAGCACTTGCAAAGCTCAGCCCTGGGCCTGAGGCCATATAAGCCACCCTTGAATTCATGAAGAACGAGTCGTTTCACACGCCTCTGTGCCATCACTTGATAGGGTCTAGTCACACAAAGCCATGTGCATGCAAGGATTCTCAAATAATCACTTAGGTGGAGGCACTATTCAGGTTTCTATAAATACCCATAGAAGGAAATGTAAGCCGGCATAGAGATTGAGCTGTCGCTGTAGCTCCCAGTCTTGGCCACGACTTCTACACCGTCACTTCTTCATGTCGAGGGCAGATACCCTCGTATTGAGCTGCAACTATGGTATTTCCCGACTTAACATGACGAGCATCATTTGACGAACATTTACACACCGAATGTAGCCAATTGTGGTGATGTGCATCTTCGTCGCCTCGTGTGGCGTCATTTCAAGCCGCTTCGAAAATGTTCCGGCACACCCAGTCAGGGGAGATTTAGACTTTGGTGGCTAGAAGTGCACGAAGGTAGCGTGCTGACCCCTAAAAAGGCCTACTTAGGCATGCCAAAAGCTACTAACCGGGCTGGCTAGGTAGCACGCGCCCCTTTTGAGCAGCCAAAACTCTTAGTTTTGTCATCAACATACAGGGTTTAGGTTGAATCCGTTATATAATTTACGGTTGCAACATATTACAACATGAAATGTAACATGGACACATGCCTGACACGGGCAACACGGGCAAGAGACATGAGATTACGGAGCACAGGTTTGTCACACCCGCGAGTGTTTAATTCTACGAACAAGCAGGGAGTGAACGGAAATGTTGTTTGCTTCGATCAACAGGGTGATTTTGACATGGTGATTCTATGCAATGCAGCCTAGCAGCCAAAAGGGGAGCTGCGCATGCGGAGAGATGGCAAATGCACATACTAGAGTAAATACCCGTGTTGTGCTACAAACCACTCTGAACATGCGTTTGATCGTATGAGTGAGGATCAAGCTTATTTTAGCACAATTGTTTTCGAATTTTTTTGCCTGACATATAATCCTCAACTTGCTTGCTTATCCAAGATTCGGAATCCGAATCACTTCACATAAAATATCATCCTATAGCATCCTCTTTCTCGAAGCCATCCATCTTTCTCAAGCTATACTGCATAACAAACTATTCGTCAGTATACCCTCGGGGCATCCCAGCCAGAATGGCCAATCATTCTCCCCTCAAAACTACTCGTATTCTACCAACAACATGTCTCAACAGGGAGAACCGAAGAACAAGGTTCCATGGAAGATCGGGATGGTCAATCCGGCCAAAATGATTATTTCGTTCGTCCTTGGAGTTGCCCTTGCTGCTGGCCATCATTGCTACTACTTACGACTTGAAGGCCGGAAAGTAAATCAAGTCTTTGGCAGTCAATGGACCGCCGACGCTGTTCATCATAGCCAGGAGTGGAAATTACGGTTCGGGATGGTACTGTCGTTTCTTGCTCAGGCATTCTTAATAGCAGTTGTGTCTATCGCATACGATCAGCACGTGTGGACCAGAGCTGAGAAAGAGTTCATCACGATCTCGGGATTTGGATGCGATGTTCTCGGCAATCAACAATCCTTGGGCTCTCTTCAGCTGGCACTATCTCTGACATGCGAATATTGCAGTGACTATGGCTATTATAGCTTGGTTAGTTAGCCATGAATAAACAGGCGATTTTCACTGGTGCTAATTCTGTGCAGGTTGATACCGCTCTCGATGCTCTTGACTTCTGCAACGTTGACCGTTGGGCGTGAGGGCGATCTTGGTACTGCAAAGATATCGGGCTCCAAGAACAGCACTTTCGACCAAACTGTCCTTGTCACGAGAATGAAGTAAGTGATTTATCGCTTATTCAACATGAGCCTGTCGAGTGTCAATAGCGGCTGACAAGATGCATCAAGCTCGCCAATTACAGTGAACCAGACAGTACCTCTCGACACGAACGACGCACTTGTATACGCCTATAACAGATTAACTCTACTCTATACTTACGGCGTAGTCGTAGGGTTGACATTACTTTGCATGGTAGTTGGTTTCATTGCGCTTCACCGTAACGGCGTTAGCCACAATTCTTCCTTCTCGTCAGTTGTTGCCACAACACGAAATCCTATGCTTGACAAACTCATGGAAGGCAATTCAATGAGTAGTCTACCTTTGACAAGAGAGATTGCAAAGAAAAAGTTGAAACTCGCGTTGCGAGAAACCGAGGGGTCAACAATACCGAGGATTGGATTCAGATTGAAAGAAGAACTCCAGTTACGGAGAGGAGCGGACTATTACTGAGCTACAGGCACGTCGAATATCAAAGCGGGGTACTGGGACAAAAGGTGTAAAGTATCAGGCGAGGAACTTTGAGAGTTGTGTGATACATGGCAGATGAGCCACAGTATGGAGCGAGGTCAGCAACTAATTTTGATATTACAACACAACTTCTCGTCATTTCACGACACGCGACTTACCTTGATTGCAAACGTATGAATATCATGGAGAACAAAAGCTCCGCTGAAACTCGAGGAGGGTAGATGAGAGACGTCGAAAATTAGAGCTGTACGTAGCTTCAAATGCGGCACTAGATTGTCTCCTTTCCGAGCCATGCCATGAATTCCGGCTCTCAGAGAGTCTTTTGACCCAACATATCAACGTATGATATAGGAAACAACGGTTCAGATAACTTATGCGGCATGGTGTACGATGGGTACTTGACTATCGGCTGCAGTAAAAGATGTCCGATTGAGGCACGTGCAGAACACCAATTCCAACGTACGGAGGTGTTAATTGCACGACGCACAACAATTTAAATCAAATTCTGTCTTAGGAAACATTTCGAGAATAGCAATACAATCTCTCTGTGAATTTTTAAGTGGTTTTAATTAGGGTATCGTGGACAAGGACACGATATCCTCGGTTTGTTTTACGTTGCCAAAATCGGCCACCTTTTAGTGCAGCCGATAGGCTTGAGAAGCCTGGTTTGAACACTTGAATAGAGCCGCGAAGTTATTCAGCCAATGCACGCCCAATACCCCGCATTGAACCCTGAAGCGACAGCGATCTTACTCGCTACATATCCCTGTGACGCACCCTGCACCCTCATTTTCAGGACAAACCCCTGTCCCGTTCCCGCGGAGTCAGATAAGGACGAAACTCGGGATTTGCACGTCATCACCCAGTTTTAAGAATTCCATCCATATCCGATACTTCCAGAAAGGATTTCTGTCTCGATTCTAAACCCCCAACTTTCCCAAATACTCAAGTCCTCAAGATGAAGCAAAATGTGATCATTGTTGGTTCTGGATGGGCTGGCTCAACCCTTTCCACCTCCCTGGATGAATCCAAATATTCTATCACAATTATCTCACCGGAAACGACGACTCCATACACACCTCTCCTTGCCAGTGCGGCATGCGGTCTGTATGACTTCAATATAGTCGAGACACCTATCAGACACACGAGCAAAAATATAAAATTTATCAAGGCTCGCGTGGAAGGCATCGATTTCAAGGGTAAGACTGTGAAATGCGTACCGACGTTCACCGACCTGGCGATCCAAACATTCAGCTTGGATTATGATATTCTGGCACTGGCTCCGGGGGTAAGGCTTTCATCCTAGCGGCTCTAGCATCCTCAGCTAACTGTGTTGTAGTGCACGAACAACACTTTTGGTACTCCTGGAGTTGCCGAAAATGCTCATTTCATTCGAAATGTCAAAGATGCCCAAGTTATTGCTGGCCTGGTCCAGGATGCTTTTGAAAAAGCATCTATCCCTGGCCTGACTGAGTCACAACAACGTTCGCTCCTGCATTTCGTAATTGTTGGTGCAGGCCCAACTGGCGTCGAAGTGTCATCCGAGCTCCATGACCTCTTTCATGGAGGGTACGCGAGATTGTACCCGCATCTGAAAGAGAAAGTTTGCATATCTGTTCACGATGTAGCCGACAAGGTTCTTTCCGGATTCGATTGCGAACTTCAGGAGTATGCGATGAAGAGCTTCAACAAAAGAGGCGTCGAGGTGTTGACTGGCAGTCATATCGAAAGAATCGAGAAGGGAGCACTTGTTACGAAGGAGAAGGGAAGGATCGAAGCGGGCCTGATCATCTGGGCGACGGGAAATAAATCAACTCCCCTGGTAGACTGCCTTCCAGTGAAGAAAACGCCGAGGAATCCAAGAGTCTTGACCGACGATTTTCTGCGTGTGTATTCTGAGTCCTCAGAGTCGCTGGACGGAGTGTATGCCTTGGGCGATGCAGCGGATGTCGAGAATGCAAGGCTTCCAACAACGGCAGAGGTCGCATGCCAGAAGGCTAATTACCTCGCTGAAATGCTGAATCAAGGGTTCAGTCGCAAGTTTGAATACAAGCAGGCAGCGATCGTGGCTTATCTGGGTCAAAACGACGGGGTTATTAGTGGGAAGAGTGATTACTCAGGAGCGCAGGCGTGGCTGGCCTGGAGAAGCAAGAACTTTCTCTGGACGCGTACTTGGAGACAAAAGGTTTTGATTGTTGTGGGTTGGTTCTTGGACTTGGTAACTGGCCGAGCTATCGCGCCTCGCTAATGCAAATGGCCGTCGGAGCTAGCTTTAACTTATGGCATTAATAATCTCTACAATCACGAAGCCATATTTTCCATGCTTGGTCTGTGTCTCTCCATACTTCACTTTCCATCGTATTGTCATGAGAACTTACAGAGTTCGTGCTGTGTAGCTGGCTGGATTTCTGTAGATTACAAAGAACACTGAAATGTCCTTGAACAGCTTCACCACTTATGGGGCCATCGGCTCAGGATAGCTAAGGCACAACTTGGACGCTCATTTATGGTCAGTCGAGGTCATACCATGTCTCACTTGATTATCTCTACGCTCAGGACTTAATGGCATGCTCAGGACAGTAATGTCACTCCAGGAAGTTTGTGTCTACGGAGTAAAAACAATATGGAAAGTGGAATTGATTTACGAGTCCGTTGCCGTAGAGTCCACATGTCTGTTGATGGTGCCAGTGCTAAGCGAGAATAAATTGGGGGGGGGGGGGGGGGGGGGTAATTATTCACTGGACGCGGATCAATGGCCCGTCCCACCACAGCAACGCGAGTCACGGAGCAAATTGTAATGTTATGATTGAGTTGTTATTTTCGATCTTTTCCCAGACAATCCAGCATGAGAAGACCACTGGCCGCGGATTGACCTCATCTTAGGCGATGGGAACGGGGAAATGGACGATCTCCGTTTAGCTCAATATTGCAGCACTAGGTTCTGAATGGCATTGATCTACTGCAGAATGTACATTTCTACACGCGGCAGAGCTTTCCGTTGCCGCTGGGTAGTCCATTAGCGGTTACTACCTTCCAATTCTCGCTTCCGACGGCTGTCTGAGCAAAGAAGACATCCTTCGGATCGAGCTTCCTCTTCAGAGCGAGCAACCGATCATATGCACTTCCATAAAAGCTCTGCTGAAAATTGGGTTCCAGGATATCGGATTCTCCAAGATAAGATCCTGCACCCGGAGACAAATCTCTCCAGCGCTGCATGTGGCCAAAAGTGAAGTTTTGTCTGGTTGCAAGCTGGACTTCGGCACTGGCACCGTCAGCCCAGTTTACAGACTGCAATATATGAGCATAGGTGTTTCGCCATGCGGGGTTGACGGCGCTATCCGCGTTTCCGCCATTGCTGAGGTTCGGGTCGATGATGAAGCCGATAATGGTGAGACCGCTTGTGGAGGATGTCTTCACAGCGTTGAAGGTATCGTCCAGACTCTTGGCAGTGTCCCAGTTCTTCTTGGGCCAGAGACGCGACCCTGTGCAAACATGGGTCTTTGAGACTGCTTCTTGTGGGAAGGATGCCTTCCACCCGGTGTAGTGTGAGTCGTAATGGATGGTTTTTGGTGTAAAGGTTATGTTGAGAGCCTTCAACTGGGCAAACCATGGAGCCAGGAGTGCATTCGTTTCTTCGAGGGTCTTACCTGGAGCCCAGAACGGTTGCATGAGAAAGGTAGGATTGGTGACACCACTCAGGATGAACCAATACGCATATATCCCCTGGGCAGAAAGAGAAGGGAAGTAGTCGAGATACAAGCGGACGCCCTTCCAGAAGTTTTCTGCGGTGATGTTTCCGCCAACAGTGAAGGAAAAGGTTGAAGCTGTGACGGGCAGATCGGGATATGCTTTGATCGTGACGGAGGTGACGACTCCAAAAGTGCTTCCTCCGCCGCCACGGAGGGCCCAGAAGAGCTCAGTGTTCTGGACGAAATCGGCAGTAACGAATCGTCCATCTGGTGTAACGACCTCCATGGATAAGACTTGATCAGAGGCCATTCCGTAGATAGAGCTGAGTGGAGAGTGACCACCTCCTTGCACGTAACCTCCCATGACGCCAACCGTCTGCGACGCTGGTTAGTTTCGAAAATTGGAGACTTAAGTGAAACTCACGATCCCTTCACCGCCAACAACTACGAGTCCTCTCTTATAGGCCTCCTCGTAGATCTCGAAGGCTTGTACCCCAGCTCCGGCCTTGAAAGCTGGGCCGCTGTAAGTCGTTCCAGCGGCAGCATACTTTGGAATGTACTTGATGTCCTTTAGATTATGAGTCCAAATTGAGAGAGCTCCAGCACCACCTGATTTTCCTGAGAAGTCATGGCCAGTGTTTTTGACAACCAAACGCATGTTTGAAACTCTGGCAAAGTTGATGGCCAGCTGGATCTGGTAGACTTGGGTAGCGTTGACTGCATAGTATGGGAAGGCTCCGAGGGTGCATGTTTTCGTGGAGTCTAGTGTTGCTTCCTGGAAGTAAATCAGTGACAGTCATTGGTAACTCGAATAAAGAACTCCATACACATGTGAGTCCCTGATACACGGGGGACATCATAGATGTGGGATCATTCATGCTAAAGACAGGTTTAGTCAGGTTCATAATAGGGGCTTACGATAACGTACTGAATGATACTATTGGTCCAATTCGCGTACAAAACGGCGCACTTTGCCGCATTGTAATAGGGCCCATTGTAGCAAGGCGATGCAAGAGGTACAGTCTTGATCAGCGCGTTGTTACCCAGGACCAAGTTGAAGACATTCCAAATGAAGTCGCTGGGCCAGAGGGAGTCGCCTGGAAAGACTCTGCAAGATCCCGAGCCTCGCCTCTCCAGGCCATCGGTCGCTTCATCGTCGTTGTCAAATTGGAACAAGGCACTTGTATTCTCGTCCAGCTGTGAGAGTCCTTCATCCGTCAACTGTAAAGTCTCGAACCCGAAGTATGAAACATCTCCAGTAGTCTCGACCTCCGTCACAACAGGCGCAACATCATCTGCAGTCGAACGTGGACTTGAAACAGCTGCTCCTGCAACCAGGGAGCTGAAGGACAGGCCGACAATCAAAATGCTGGTAGCCAAATGCCTGAACATCGTGGCTGTAGGGATGATCAGAAAGTTAGGGGGAGGTGAGGAACAAAAGGCAGCTCGAGAGACACGGATTAATTATACAACCTTTGGGCTGTCCCACTTTTGTATGTCAAATTTGTAGCGGTGTGGTTGGAGGATCTGAATTGCTCATTTTTGATCGACAACCCACTTGCCAAATTGATAATTTCCCGCCTCTCATCTGTCCTGGAACTCCTTCAGGAAAGGTTCTCTGCCCCCAGAAACCTTTTCACTCCGATGTTTTGTACGCTGTGAGGGCTCACTATTCGCCTTGGTCCATCTGTTCGTGCGGTGGAAGCTTCTATGGCCCCAGAAGCTTGAACACAAGAACTTCTCCTGAAAGTTTGACTCCCAGAACTTTGCAAGCTGTCAAAAGGACCGCAATTGGCTTCCGCCAGAATTTAGGTTTATTGTTGACATGGGACCGTTGCTAGGGTCATGATTTAGCGAGGATTAATATGGCAGTTGATTCGTTACGTGCCGTTGGCAGCTGCAGACGAGATGAAAAAACAGGAGGCCTTCCATGCAGAATCAATGATCAGCATCTTTGAGAGGGTCCTCCGTCGTCCCGCGTGGGGGTTGCCACCTGCGGCACATGGGGTTTCCCCGTTCTTGCGTACCAATCGCAAATATAATCCTTGATATCAGGTGCCGGTCTTTCCGCGTGTCTCGTGGAACCCCAGCTAGAGCAATGCATCCAAGAATCTGGTTGCATATTGTTATTGAAAGCGTGCCATGAGCGAATCAATCATTTCCGCTTGCTAGATAGGCAAAAGTACCTTCCTCATCAGGCAGGTCTTCGCCGTGATTTAAGAAGTCGGCATATGTCGTCGGACTGTAAGTAAGGAGTCCAATTCCAACGATGAAAGGGCATGAGAAGGCGCGGACACAAAAAGATAACTTCGACCGAGTTAGGTACGTGTTTAGCGAGAACTTCAAGCCAAATGACCCCATTGTTCAATCTTGAAGATGCAGTGAAGCCTCCTATAATCCTCAATTATGGCGCTGTCTGACAGTTAAGATGGCTAGCGACTCTTTCGAATTTCCCCAATCTTGTGATTCTGGGTTTTGATGTGGGTCTCATGGTTTGGGCACCAAACTCTATTCTTCGAAGGATTTGAGCAGTGCATGATCTAGTTCGGATGATAGGTATCGATCTCGAGGGTTCATACTTGTACCATTTAATGGATTAAGTACATTACAAAAGATTCACACGCACCTGAAAGAGAACAACCGATTGACCTCAATGCCCACTAGCTATGCAATCAAGCCCACGACAGGAAAACCACAATTGTTGAAGACATCTCGACGGCACCAACGAAGACTTGCCGTACTCGTCTTCCTGTGAGTTAAACTCTAATTGCGTTGACGTGAACTTCCAGGGCCACTTTTCCAACTTATTCGGAACTGCGGTTCGCAAGCATTACGAACCCCCGAAGAACCAAACGTTCATATCGGCCCTCGGGTGATATTGCTATGCCCCCTCCGGAAGTACAGAACGCCCCAAAGAACGGATCACTTATCTTTCTCGAAGATCTTTTCTCTTCTTGTCTTGATATTGCAGGCGGAGGTAGCTCCTTCGCTACAAGATGTGTCTCTGCCACCAAGGCTTCTTGCCTCCTTTCTGCACTTCAATATATTTGCACCTTGCGTTTCCCAGCGATTTCTGACGTCCAAGGTCTGAGCATCCCGGACCCAGCGACCCAGTGAAACTGGGCAACGATTAACCTTTCGCACACGGCTCATCCAAGGATCTCCTAGGTCGGGTACTCCCTCGCTCATCAGCGAGGCCCCAAGCGATCACGGGGGAAGAGACAACTTTGATTGAGCCTGGAAAGATTGCGTTAATGCTCATAGCATAAGTCTTCATGTATTCGACATCCGCTGGTGTTATTAGACATTCGAATTGTTGTTTTGAACATCACACGTTTTGTTACGATCACCACTGATATCTGCCAGCATGGTGGAAACCAATCAGCCAGAGGCAATCGCCATCATTTCTGTTTTCTCTGCGGTCAGCACTTTCTTCATCGCGTTGAGAGTTTGGTCTAGGATCATCGCTTGGAAACAGGATAGAACTTGGGATTCTTTGATTATTTGGAGTAAGTCGAATTCGTGTCTGCCTTCGTGCGGCCTCACTTCCACCTTCTGTTCTACAACGAGTGCGTGGAGAGTTCTGGCCAAGAAGTGATCATTGCTTGAGATGGTGATCTGCTCTCTACAGAGTCAATCGTGAGAACTCGATTAGGTTCATCATAGCTCTGAAACATTGGGTGGAGGACTGTCAGATCGTCTTTCCTAGGGACCTCAATACGACTTGTGGATTGTCTGGCTGCGTCCTCAAAATCGTTTGCTCTAGACTGACAAATCTCAGGCGATGTTCTTCTCATGATTGCCTACGTAAGTTAGAACAATCCTAAGACTGCGGCGGTTCATCACTGACGAGTCACGTAGCTGCTGGCCGCTGCTGAAGTTTACGTTGTCATCACTTGTATGAAACCCCCTCATCAAATTTCTATACCATCTCTAATCATTTAATAGACACTTTCATCACCTGGCAAGGATATCATAAAAAGGATATCCCAAAACTCAGCGTCAACCAAATAATCCGCGGCCAGAAATACAATCTCGTCAACCAGCTACTTTACAACCCGATCCTGGCATTAGTCAAGGCATCCGTCATGCTCTTCCTCATACGAATCGGCAACACCAAGAAATTCGTCAAGTACTCGCTTTACTTTGCCCAAGCTTTAAATCTCGCTCTCGCGATAGCCATCTTTTTTGCAGACGCCTTCCAATGCACGCCAGCTCGCTACATGTACGAGAAGATTAGAATGGATGCAGATGCGCGAAAGGCGGCGGGTGCCGATGCGAACGGCCAAGTTGACGGCGTTACTATTTACGGAGGAACTTGCATTGATCAAATACAGTTCTTCCTCGTTTCTGCTGGGCTGGCTGTCCTGACTGATGTCATTGTGGTCATCATCCCGACAGTGATCGTTTGGGATCTACAGATGCCGCTGAGAAAAAAGATCATTGCTATTGGAATGTTGAGTGTGGGTTTCCTGTAAGTTAAGAAGCCTTTGCTGTTCCCTTTGGTAATTTCGGTCTCAGCCCTAATCTCACTGTCTAGTGTCACCGGAACGTCTATCGCTCGTCTTGTCCTCTACCATTGGCGCTTCGATCCAAAAAATAAGGACGCCAGCTACCAAATTGCCTATACCATATCCTCGGCAGAAGCCAACCTAGCCATCGCCTGCGGAGCAATACCTTCCTTGGGACCCCTCATGCGACGAATCGCTCCAACGATTTTCAACTCTACGAATGTGTCTAGGTCACGACCAACTCCATCTGGGTATCTGCAGCAATCGAAGAGCGGAACAAGAGACCAGTACGAGTTGAGGTCATATAATGCGCATACCACGAACTGGCCATTATCTAAGCATAAGACGGAGGCATGGTCGAGTGATGAGAATATATTGGCGTCGTCCTCTAACGATGGAATTACGAAACAGGTTCATGTGGACGTGGCATACAGCGAGGCAGCATCGATGGAGGAAAGAGTGGAAAAGCGCCAGGATATTTGAACTGCCGAGGACGACGCTCGGTAACAAGAAAAGCGATGTTGAAGTGGTACATGGTCACAGGGATGGAGACTCAACTTGTATCGCCTGGGGCATAAGAGGCGTGATCTCTCTTGTGCATATTTCCATTCAATGGAAGCAAATTTTTGAAGTGTAGGATAATGAAGACGACAAGCGCCTGCACTCATCTTCTCACCCTCCGTGACCTCACGAGCCTTCGACATTGCAGATAAAGCCTAAACTTCCTTCCGATCTTCCCCTTCGGCCTTGCGTGACATGATATCCACCGGATATCCACCTCCGCTTCGCCAACTGGCCTACCAAGCCAATTTCCCTGAGCATCAGTCCCTTTTCGTAGATAGACATCTGTTCTTTCCCCTTAATTGCCGCCGGGTACGCAAATCTCCTTCCCAGCTTTCAAAAGATCGCACTTCAACCCCTCATTACTTCTTACCAAGTCCGCCACTTCGGCACCACGGTCATGTGCAATCTGCCAGCAAGAGTCCCCCTTTTTCACAACATAGCTCACAAAACCCTCCTTGCAGCTCAAAGGCTCTGGAAGAAACCCTGTTCCAAATCCAAGGTACTTGAAGAGCGAAAACAGGACGACCATGACGAGCAAGAAGAAGGGGAGCATATAGCGCCAGGCAGCTTTATCGGCCCTGCGCATTTCTTGCTCCTAAGTTTCTGTCAATAACAAAATTCTTCAATAGCGATGAAGTTACGTACGGCTGCCACCGTCATAGGTTGATAGCCTGTACCGCCTGTGTCATGATCAACTGTGAATTCGTCGATATGAGTGAAAGGTACATACTTGGCCGTAGAACACCATATCTAGCGCCAGGCTCGCCTTCCCAGAAACTTCCTTGTTCATCACGGTAGGTATACGTCCGGCTATCAGCATCGTAGCCAACTCGTTGCATTCCTTCTGGAAGGTGTTCCTCGTCCTAGCTGGGTTAGAGTGTGGAGGGAGGTGCACGGCGGAGCAAATGCTCTTACAGAGTCTAGTTGTGAATAGCGAGGCATTTTGACAATCTAGCTGGGAGATATCTTGTGATGCTTTACGATTGATGTTCAAGGAGACGGTGTTTTCGACAAATCTTAGATATTTGGATGGTCTTCAGACGTGACGACGATGATGTTATGGCTGAGGCTGAGCGGGTGATGTTGCCTATTGTGAAACACGTCAGCAAGGGCGCTCCAGAGTGACCAACAGCACAATCACGATACATGTCGCTAAATCCATATAACTTACAACATTTACTCCCAATTTGCTTAAATGGTATAAGTACATCTTGGAAAGAAATTAATTCCATCTCAAATTAATCCTTTGCTTCAATCGTGTCGTCCATGTCTACAAATTCGGAACTCCAGCTGCCCCAGTGATTTAGCGACGTTTCTATAAATAGCTTTCTTTGTGTTTGTCTGCTTCGGAAGCTCCCAAATTCACGGCACCCATAGTTCTATACATGTCAGCCAAGGACATATTAATGCTTAATTTGAGCAACGAATCCAGGCATACGGTAGCAGAAACCTTCACAGTCACTCTGCAGAATATTGCGCCAAGATACCCCCGCCTCGCTTGGTTATAAACAAGTCTATGGACACTGCACCCGTCAAAACAAATTGAGAGTCGTGAGCGTGGATAAGGTGGACTTTGTCATAAAGAGCGAATGTAGGACTAAGAAAGCATGGCAGGAAATTAGAGGCAACCAAGGACGCATGCATCTCCGTGTAGACCACGACACAACCCCGCCTCCTTCCCTTCAAGTATCCAAAGAAATACAGCACATCACAAGGGAAGAAGAGTCGGGACTCCTAAACTATCCATCCAGAGCACAGCCAATCTCCCGTATCTCTTGTTCCAAAACTCCATGCCTATTCCTCAAATGCCTCTTCCAATTCTCCTTTCTCGGGAAAGCCTTTCCCGCCTTCTCCATGTTTCCCTCAGAGCGAGCATATTTGCATCCTTTCACATGACAGAAGAAAAGTTTCGTGGTCTCATGAATGTCGTTATGATGTCTCCTGACATCTTTGGGTGTTTCAAAGCCTCGGCCACACAGCTTACATTGCTGAGGGTGGATGTGCGACTTTTTATGGCGGCTGTCGAAGTATGGTTAGTGCTTGGTTGCAGGACGACTTTGTGAGCGTGGGTGAGAAAAACTTACTTGTAGTGGCAGGGGAGCGTAAATGTTCTGTCGCAATTTGGGAACTCGCATGTGATGAAAGTGGAGGTGGTTGGTAAGATCGAGCTCACTGTTCCTGGAGTTTCAGAGAATGGTTCAGGCGACAGGACCGGAACAGAATTGACAGTTTTGGTTGTTCGTGAAAATCGGGCGGAAGGGTGATCAGAAAGACGCGGCGTTGACAGATTATAGACTTCGAAATCTTGGTTAGATGTGATGTTGGTAGATTCTGCTGGTTGCCCAATCCATGGGGTAGTCCCCCAAGGTTGTACCGGTACACTTGTTCCCAGAAGCGGAGACAGTAGGAGATCTCGAGGATCCACAAAGTGTAACGGAGTATCGTGCCAGGATCTCTGATAGGATTGATAGCTGGGGCCGAGGATTGTCGGCGCTCGCGCAAACGCTCTGCCGGTGGCGCGGCAGAGGCCTGCGTCTTATTTTTGTATAGACACTGATGGTGCTGTCAATCTCGAAGTCCTCAAATATGAAAACCCACTGTTTGTAACTTTCGTCGGCCATCCCCTAGAATAATGTGTTCCGGTCCATCTGCAATGACTGGAGTGGGGATACAGAAGTGCGGATTGAGACTGAGCACATTGATAAATAGGCATTGAGGATTTGAGGCCGCTCTCAGGGTTGTACAATTGGGCAAGGTCGATTTTTTTCAGGTGTGGGCGGCCTCCTAGTCCCAACCAATGACTCCAACAAACCCGAAAACGCCACAAAGTTGGCGGCAGACTCATCGAGAACGATAGCTGAATGACCAGGTGGCCTCACGATGTCTGTCAGATCGGATGGGATGGCATAGTAGTCTGTCTATGGATTGTTTCCGAGGTGTGCTCAAATTCTTCGGGGATTTGGCCGCCCCTCGGACGAGTGTTGTTGTGGAGAATGGAGGCGGTACGATCCGTCCCTCATCGGAGACGAAGAGACAAGTGCAAGCTTGGCCAGCCGAGTCTAAAAGCTGTTGTAAGATCCGGAGACACACAAGAGAGGTTGCATGGGCAGAGTAGACGGAGCAAGAGAGATCAAAAATTATCATAACTCCCCCACGGGAAATGTTTCCATACTTTAAGTAAGATAAATCCATAAACCAACTCCCGCTAGTTACCTGGTATCCAATTTCCTTTCCTGTTTCCAATCGATGTCGTGAATTCGTCCCTCATATTACTAGTTCAGCCTCGCGCAACAGTATCCTTGATCAGTTGATAGCACTCATCAGGCGTCTCAAACACGTTCCAAATATCCTTCGGCACGTCCTTGAAAGCTTTCTCGAATCGCTTGGGCTCATTCTTATCTTCTATCCCAATAGCTGCGATGTCCGTTACCTTACGGATGAGGATCAACTTCACCCAGCCCTTGTGCTTGCGGTAGCTAATTACACGTCAGTAAGCATTCCCAAACGACTTAGGGGCTGTGCGACTTACATCTCGCCATAAGTCTCAGGATCAGCTTGAGTCGAGTCGCCGATCAGAATCATCTTGCGCTTTGGCAGCCAGGAATTGATCTTCGTGATACGCGCTACTTTATATTCTTGCGTTCCGAGAGTGAGATTGGACAAAAGGCCAGCTAGGTTCATCCACGAAGAATCTCTGAGGATGATGGTACCTGGTGGAAAGAACTTCTGGCGGAAATCGCGGAGGAAGCTGTAGAGGTTGTATGGGGATGCAGAGAGGTAGAAGAACGGCGATGTAGGAGAGATGATGCGCTGGAGGAATTGGTATAGTTCTGGCATGCCTTCGACTGGGGTAGCTTGGGAAACGAAGGTAGAGCGGAGAATGCCAATTGGATCGCCGGTCTGGGTGATTTTGATGGTGTCGTCAATGTCTATGCCATTGTTAGCTAATGTCGCATTTTGTTGGGGACAGTCTTCTACTGACCAGAGACCACACCCCATCCTTCGGGCTCAGCGTACACGGTATTTGCTTGCAAAATGCCATTTGCGCCCTTGGGTACTTGTGCAAAATACGACACGACCGTTCCATCACCATGTGCAGGCACCGCCTTGATGTCGCTACTGATTCCATTTCTTCCACCAGGACCTAGATTGATTTGCTGCTGCTTAGCGAAATCAACTGTGACCTTCCTCCCTGGCAAAATGTTCTGCACGAAAGGCATAAGCCGTTCCTTGATTGTAGCCTCCGCAGCATCACCATTTCCCAGGCCAACCTTCTCTGCAATATCCGCAACCACCGTACTTATTTCAACACCGGTATCCTGATCGAAGACAGCTGCGACGAACTCTGCCTGCCACTTCCCACCCGCGGTTCTGTATGCTGTGTTGTCAAGGAGCCAGACCGTGTCGTTGTCGGTTACTGGTTGTGGCATAGGATTCCAGGATCCGAGGAATGAAAGGATGCTCGAGCTTGACGTAGGCCGATTGTCTGAGGCAGTAGAGGCTCTGATATCCGGCAGACTGTTCTCGATATCTCCAAACTTCCGCTCTCTTCGTGTCTTGTTCTCCATGAAGCTTCCTCCAACAGTTCTTCCTATGCCTTTAGCTGTATCGGCGGCAGCCTTTGCATCGCGCATGAGGTGGGACATCTTGCTGATTCGGAAGATATTGACTTAGTGATGTATTTGAGCTTCTGTTTCTTGTGATGTTCTGGGGATGAACGACGCACTGATATGCATTCTTTGTCTTGGGAAGGCTGGGGAAGCAATGATGATATACAGAGTAAAAGCAAGGTCAGCCTTCTAAGCCCCTCACTTGGCTTTCTTGGCTTATGGAGTCAGAAGCCCTGCCTCAGTTTCTGCTTCGGTGAAGTCTGGTTTCAGCTGGCTGTCAGCCGTCCATGTCTCCACAAACTGAGCTCACCCTGCAGTGAGTTTGAGGCTGCACATCACCATCGCCGACTTCCAACCTTTAGAATTCTCATCAATCCTGAAAGCTTAGTTTCTAGTTTCTTACTGCTCGACGTCATCAATATAACCTCACCGGTTATTACCATCGTGGCGGCAAAGCTGCAGCACATGGTAGGATCACTAGATCGCTTGGACACATCTCTGCTCCCCAATGATCGCAGTGCGCGCCGTCACTTGATGAGCCGGGCTGATGCACGCTGGCCTAGCCTGTAGGCCTAAACCTAGAACAGGGCGTCGATCATCCGCCTATGGTTTTGAGGCGAAATGAAACATAAGATCAAGCGACCCCATAAAGTGATCGGTTTATTCTGGGATGGAGGACATGAGATGGGATGAAGAGAAGTGCAGACGGAGGACGGAGAGAGCGAGATGTGGAGAGAGAAGGGAGGAATTTTGGGGAGGCTTGGCGCATCAGTCAGCATCTTTAACTGGACGACCTCGATACCTCCATGAGGTATGCATCTTCAGCTCACAACAGCCACCACCAGCGCACAACAGAACGACGAAATCAGAAGGAGATAATGCGTGATGTTTCAGGGGGAGGAAAATAAGCACAAAAGACGGTGAGGCAAATGTAAAATCTCACGTACTTTATCTCCATGCCAGATGAAGAGCAACGGATCAGGCTCGGCATGCCCGCCAATACTTCATCGGTCCGGCCCGATATCCTGCGATGCTTGATGTCTGGCCAATATGGCTATGTCAATCTTTGAGCATTGAGCTCGAGTCCTGGTTCAGGGCATTTCCTCGTCCTAGTTTTGGACTACTCTGCGGGTGAACCTTCCAAGATCACTGGACATCATGAAGGTTGATCACCACGTGCACAGAGATGCTGCCATGTTCCCTAAACATGCTTTGTACGTCTTGACGGATGTATGAGGATCTATGACAAAGTTTGAGACCAGGCACTATATTCCCGAGCTACACTTGTGTGTTGGAATCGAAAAGGAAGGTAATCTGACAAATTTTCTTCGCCATCTCCGATGATACGAAGACACGACTACTTGCATCAACCGCATTTGTGAGGAGAAGAAGGAAAACCTTCGGGTAGAATTGCTCTCGATGGGTAACAAGATTCAACTAACTTCTAGATCAGAAGTACTGCACTGACTTTCCCGGTTCTGCCTCGTTGTCTTTGGCATCTAATTCGCTGGTCTTCGATAAAGTTACCACCAGCGAATCATCCTCATCCAGAAGAAGTAGTCCGGATGAGGCTGAAGACTTTGTGGGGTTTAATTCCACCTGGCTGTCCAGACGATTGCGATTTGGGACAAGCCTCTGTCTATCCATCTATTCATAGCTATGTCAGCCCTACCTGCCTGTGGAATACCACCCAGCCACTATGCGATTGGATTCTGGTGGTTCCTGAAACGAAGTCGAGAGATGCGCTACACGATGATACGATACTTCTCTAAGAGTGATCTACCGAGGCCATACCCAACTTAACGATCGCGTTGCAGCTATCTCGCGCAATGCTTCCCAATCCGGTCAAGACGCAGCCCTACGGGAAGCTCAAAGAGGTAAGTCGGGCGATGCGTTCTGGGAAGCGAATCTGGGGTAGAGCAAATGTTCAGCTTCCGGGCGCAAGAGATTCCCAGATTCTGATATATATCCGTTGGCGATGGCCACCAATATGGCGTACCAGCCTCTGGAAAGTCTTGCAGGACGTGCCGCGTGTCCAAGGACCTAAGCTCTTCCTCAAGAATTTACTAGCGGCTGGAGGTTGATCCTGGTAGGGTAGGGACAGTCTCGTCCCAGACTGAAGGCCGTTGTGTGCCTGTGAGAACGATTAATATGGCTGGGAGGCTTTACAAAGTCCGGTGTCGTGAATGCAGGCGGCGGAAGATCAAGGTATGCAAGGAGAGACAGCTCTGGTGATCAGTTGCTGATTCTAAATAGTGTCCAGCAGAGCAGCCACGCTGTTCGAGATGCACTAAGAACGGTCACATCTGTCCTGGCTATGAGGAGAAGGAGCTGGAATTCGTGTAAGTTCTCCGGTGTTAGGCTGTCGGACAACCGGCAAATCCCTCTCTCTCTCTTTCCAATCGAGTTTAACAACACTTTGGGCTCCACTGCGCCATTTGCCTCTTCATACTTACCCTTGCTGCTGCGGTATCACTTATACGTCTTAGAAACACAACGGGTCAGGATCTTGTCATAAGAAAAGGAGGAAACAAGAGGTCGAAGTCGACATTACAGCTAGAGGAGACGGTTCCTCATGTCTCTGAATTATGAGTCAGCAAGATATATTCTGGTACGACAGAAGTGTATGTTTTCCCTCACCCCTTTCAAGAATCTGATACCCAACCATCTTTAGCGTAGCTGCCAGTCTCGACCACCACAAGACTCGAAAGCATTTCTAAACTCTCCCACAACTGCCGCAGCAAATCTCATGCAACTATTCGCGACGTGTACCAACCTTGATCTCAAGTTCTTCGTTGCCATCCCCTCCAAGGTTGACATAGTCGGAAATTGGTTCGCTGACCTGCCATCCTATGCTTTTGACGATCCTCTTCTAGAGCACGCTCTCCAAGCTGTCACCTTGATACATCTCGGTAAAGCTTCAAATGATCAGAATATACTGAGAAGTGGACGACAGCGCTATGGAACTGCTTTAAATGAGCTTCAGGTAGCTGCACGGAGGCAGCGGACGGATGCGAAAATGCTGGCTGTTTGTAACATCATGTGTTTATACGAGGTATGTGTTTATGGATTTGATGAGCGGTCTTTCTAACATGCTGTAGTTGTACGATTCGGTGATCGCTCAAGCGGGTGGATTCATGGAGCACATCAAAGGAGCGCAGATCCTAAGAATGGCCATCAATGCTTCAAATCTGACGCAGCCCGAGGAGATCAAATGCTACTATGTCTTCCGAACTCTAGCTGCAAGTACATTTTCTCATTGATATTGCAACTGAGACTGACGATCGGGAAGATATACAACTCCTGCGGCGCAAGAAAAGGCTGCCCGCTCACCTTCACGATTCGCCCACCGTTACCGGCAGATATAACTAGCACAGGAATAACAAACTTCTACGAGAATCTGGAAGACATCACTATCTTCATTCCGGAGCTCGTCGAGCGCTCAGACGACCTCTGCCTCCTCCTCTGGGACGAAGCTCACAACACTCAATTCGAGCTCATTTGCGCACAGTACAGACATTTCACTACCAAGCTCTCAACATGGTATACTCACCTCTATGAGATCTACCCAACACCCTTCTGGGACGAGCCAGGACACACCCCCCACAATCGAGACTATGAATTCGGGCCTTCTTATCAGTTCTTATGCTTCTGGGTGGCGCAGGCACTGATGCATTATTGGGGCGTGCGAATCCTACTTTATGACGCATTGGCCCAGGCTCTGCAGTGGGAAACACAACCTGCCTTTCACCACTCGCACTGCAGCTGTTAACCAACACTATCCTTCCGTCTTCGAATTGCAACTTGGTCAAAACCAAAACCAAGACCAGCCTCAATCGTCCATTTCACAACACATTCTCGATACCACCATCCTCACATCCCTCGTCTCCTCCACACCTGCCAAGGCATACAACCTCATCCGCCACGCGCAATACTCCCTTGCTACCAATATTCGGAAGTCACTACACTATATCTGGTCGTCTGATTTGCGGACATGCTCGACTTTTCGTACGGCTAATGCTACTGTGCTTGCGAGTCGAGTGTTTGAAAGTTTGGTAGGATGTGAGCGGCAAGTGAAGGAGGAAGAAGGATCTGAGTATTTTGAGAATTTCGATGCGGAAAGGGAAGATGCGAGGAAGCAGTTGCAGTGGATGGAGAGTGTGAAGAGGCATTACGAAATATGGAATTTAGCGATCAGGGAATTAAGTGACATTGGGGCGAGGGATTGGAGGAGCATGTTGGAGGGCAATGTGGGTGGGAGGTAGTCATGTGTGTATTGAACTCCGTTTCCGCCGGCTCACAACTCGATATCTTTTGCGTGAGGCGCTTGAAAATGCGGGATAGAGTGGTAGATCCTCACAGAATGAAACGTATTTCAGATGACTGAATACCTGGTTACTCATATGTTTACCCCTGCTCATCTCACCTTCTCGTTACCTCTCATCATAGCCACCACAACCAATTTGTCACCGGCGGAGGGCTCAACAACGTCCCCTGCGCATGTGGCATACGCTACCCTGCACATAATCCAGGAGAATCAAGCTGAAAGTACGGCGAGATCCGTCCATATAGACATCACCACGAAGTGCCACCACTGCACCTCCATTGAAGATATTCTCTTCTAGAGTTATTTTACGCAACCCACAGTCGTGTTGTTGTGGTTAAGTCAATGCAAGGCTGACTCCCCCATCTTCGAGTCGTACAAACGAGCCAATCATAGGGGCTGACCCTCTCGAGAAATCATGGCGTGCATGAGCTCCGCATTTCTCGGCACCAGCCTTGTCGTACTTGCCAATGAGAAGAGACCCGCGGGTCGCGTACCTTGCTGACAGATCGGGTGCGTTGTTCGCCGTCTCTTCGGGTTTTATTGGTCTTAGAGGAATTATGGTCCGTTGTGAAGCGATATGAGGTTACCGATGAGGATATGAGGATGAGTGAGGTAAATATGATGGGTGAGCGTTGAGAGAGATGCCAGATGCTCACTGTGCCCCTCATCTGCGGCTGTGCCCCTCACTTCCGAAGGCTTGCTGAAGGCTTGAGTCTGGATGATGCCGCGCCGCCATACCATACCAGATCATACTTCGTACATGGCCTAAATAATGTTATTTTGGTGTCTGTGCTGCTTCTAGACATTTCCATAAAATCTGGGGGTTACAGCGAATCATTTTTTAATCCGGCAGCGTCTCTTTTCCTCAACTAGTAAGAGTGTGGCAAAGCGCACAGGCAATTAATTAACATTATTTAGGCCATGTATGAAGTAACACCAGCCGTGAAAGCGTGACAGCGTGATCCCCGACAAGGTACGACAGGGATTCTGTCCTGCACTCCCACTGTACGGACCTGACCTGTCCACCACCGTTCCCCTGTTTTAGGAAGCTCGGCCTCGCTTACTCGCTAGCGGGTTCCCGCAACATATCAACCATCCATCTCATCTGTCCGTCCAACTTCTTCTCACACACATATTCTTCTTTCTCAAAATTCTGCCTCGGTGGTGTGCACTACATTAGTACAGCCAGCGAAAATACATACATACTTGAACAAAGACAAACATGTCGGCCAAGCTTCAAACACCAGCCCTGGGATCCCTCCCTCCTCATCAACGCCATGCTATCACCATCCACATGCCTGGATGGGCGAACATGCTTAGGTTGATGGATAGGGATCCTGAATTTATAAAGGAGACGACTAGTTTCTACCCGAGGATTATACCACATAAGGATGTCAAGGCTGTGAGTACATTTTCTTTTCATCATTTCACATCTAGCTTATGATTGTATCTCGTGTTGGGGGGACTTGAATATAATTTTGTGCTGTTCCAACTTTCGAAGTTCCGACCCTCGATACAAATGTTCCCGCTGACCCTCTCACACCAGCTCGCCGCCGCCATCCTCTCAAAATTCGGCACAGAAGGCCAAAACGTCCTCCTGTTCCCCGCCCCCGAATCCCTAACCGAATGCGTCAAATTCGCAACCTCTCCTGCCCGTGGGGACGATATGCTCTCCCCCTCCGAAATCAACACCAAAGTTCTCGATATCAACATCCGCCTTTACGCCGTCTTCTTCCCGCTCTGCAAATTCGCCGGCGTAACCCCCTTCTGGATCAACCCCGGCGTCGGCATCTCCTCCCGCCTCGCAGAGGAAAGCCTGAAGCACATCGATCTACTGCACGAAGTCACCGGCAACGAACCCGCACCCTTCGTGCCAGTCTCACCAGCTGATGCCATCCTGCGAGATCGCATCGCCTCTTTGCTCGAACGCGCACCTACGCCAGGCGCGGAGCGAAAATCCCTCATCAAAGCAGAAGACATCTATCTCTTCCAAACAGGCATGGCATCCATCTACACGGTCCACCAATTCCTGCTCAGCAAATTCAACGCCACGACCGTCCTCTTCGGCTTCGCATTCCACAGCACGCCACACATCTTCGAGGATTACGGCCCCGGCCTGAAATTCTTCGGCCTGGGCGAGGCCAACGACCTCGTTGAGCTCGAGACTTACTTGAAAGAAAAGAAGAAAGAGGGCAGGAAGATCCAAGCGCTGTGGACTGAGTTCCCCGCTAATCCACTGCTCATGACTCCCGATGTCGCGAGATTGCGGGAATTGGCTACGGAGTACGATTTCGTGCTCATCGTCGATGATACCGTAGGCAGTTTCTGCAATGTCGATTTACTCGGTTCGAACGGCGCCGATATTGTCGTCTCATCACTCACAAAATCGTTCTCCGGGTATGCGGATGTCATGGCTGCAAGTGCGGCGTTGAATCCTTCGACGGCGAAGTATGGCGAGTTGAAAGCTCTCTTCACAGAGAAATACGTCAATCGCTTTTATAGCGGGGATGGGGAGGTGCTGGAGAAGAATAGTAGAGATTATATGGAGAGGTCGGCGACGTATAATACTAATGCGGAGACTTTGGTCAAGTATCTGCAATCTTTGGTCGAGAATGAGAAGAGTAGCGTCGCGAAAGTGTACTATCCTCTCACGTCTCCCACGCTCTCGCACTACAAGTCTCGAATGCGTGCTACTACGCCGGAATTCACTCCTGGATATGGCTGTCTCTTTACTGTCGAGCTCAAGACTGTGGAAGCTACGCAGGCCTTTTACAATAATGTCAATGTGCATCATGGCCCGCATTTGGGTGCGCATTTGACGCTCGCATTACCATATGCTAAGGCGCTTTATGGGAAGCAGTTGGATTGGGCTGCTGAGCGTGATCTGAGGGAGACGCAATTGAGGATCTCGGTTGGGCTTGAGAAGGCGGAGGATTTGGTGCAGACGTTTAAGGATGCATTGGTCTTTGCGGATGCGGTGAAGGCTGAAGAGAGTGCCGTGTCCGTGACTTGAGTTTCGTGTATTGTGTAGAGTTTAAATTGGACGAGTGTTGAGTTGGTGTCTGGGTATGCATACTCAGTCCCCCATCCTAACTACTTTAAAATATTGCTACTGCAGGAGGACATTCCCCAGCCCGCGCTAAGCTAGACCATCTCATTCTGCCAGCATCGGCACAGAGTGACAGTCTCTTTATGGCTGATGAAAACGATCATACATCCAAACATGCTACGCTGCAAAGCTTGTGAAATTTGAAAAGATGGAGGGTAATAATAGCATGATTATCTTGATCTTGTCAGTATCTTCGTGTATCAGACACTCTCTTTCTTTCCTGTCTCGCGCCTATCCCAACGTGTTTATCCCACTTCCTTTCGTCTAACATATACGGTCCACTTCGCATCGATCAGACAGCAAATCCTTCTCCTCATCGATCCATCCTCCTTTGCGCAGTACCTGATGTTTTTGTTCTTGGGTGAAGGACAAGTCACATCATGTATGGTTTGCTCGTTCTACCCTGCCTAATCAACCACACCACCACACGTTCCCGAAACTAAGCACAACCAGGAATACCCAACGCAGATGCAGTGGTGGCTCCCAACCCCACCCAAGCCCTCATCGCATTGACAATGCTCAAATCCCGATGCACACGCGTGTAACCACCAGACTTCATCGTGTACCCACAGCTGGAAGCCACGAAAGCTTGGTCCTTAGCGATCCCCAGACAACCACTTGCAGGTGAGCTTCCGGTATACAGACTACAATCACTCAGACCGTCGGGATAGCCACTACCGCCAGCATCAGTGAACTGGTAGGAGGAAAGAACGAGCTTGATCTGCCAATCGGCATCAGTGCGTGAGAAGAGCTGGACTTCGAAGCCTCGGTGCTTGGCGACGTCTTTGTCTTTGATAAGGACAGAGCCGTAGGATTGCATATCTCTTGATGAAGAGCCCTATTTCCCGTCAATATACCACCGACCGACTCAAAATGCGGGATTGTAGGAACTACATACCGGATTCTGCTGATCATGATCATCATTCTGAATGGCAAACCTACTCGCCGGAATGACCCAACTCCCACAAATCGGCATCTCCTTCGGATAATCCGAACTCCAAATCTTGACCTGATTAATCTCAGCTTGCGTAAAACCCTTTCCACTCAAAATATTATTGAAATTCGTATACCACGAATCTGCTCCACCGTCGCAAGCGAGGACGGAAGCTTCGCCACCGAGGATGATTTCGAGCCAGGAGATGTAGTCGGCTGGCATGCTGCCTCCCATTTTCTTCTTGATGATGGCGAAGATTGCTGCGATGGAGGAAGGGCCGATGTGTTTTGCAGCGTCGAAACGAACGCCGCTGAAGCCGATTGACAGAAGGTCGACGATGTAGGTGGCGATTCGATCTTGTGTGTATGGATTCTCCGTGTTCAGATCTGTGAGGCCGACGAGGTAGCCTTTAGTCACTTGGTTCATGTCTGTCCACGAGCTGATGCTTCGCTCGCAGTGGAAGTCGCTTGGACCGTATGGCACGGCGGGAAACTCCATGGTGGGACGAGTGCCGGTTTGGGGATTGATGAGGTAGGTGTTTCCAGATGTGTAATATGGTGAGCCAGCCGTCGCGTTGTGCCCGCTGTAGAGAGAACAGTCTGAGTTTCGATGATTTTGGACATCAGTGCCTTGGCCCACCATATGGTTGACAACAGCATCGGCATAGACTCGAACGCCTGCAGCGCGACAGGCCTGGATCATAGCACGGAGTTCCGATCGTGTGCCGCTTCGAGAGTGTAGTCTGTAGCTGACAGGCTGATAAACCAAATACCATGGGCGAAACTGCTTGTCTGTTTCGTACTGGGAGGAATTAATTTCGGCAAAGCTGAAGGGGACGATACCACTTACATAGTTTGAGCCCCAGACGTGCTCATTAGGTGGCCATATCTTGACACCCATATAGCCAGCTTTACCTAAGAATGCACATTCCTTTCCAACATCGACCCATGGCCACCCGAACAATTCGACGATACCTCCCTTCTGACCATTTTGAAAAGTGCTTTGAGCAGCAGTGAGTGGCGTGTTCTGCCAGATAAAGTTGATGGGATCCAGAATCAAGGTCTTGCCGCTAGATGTCGAGATGGATATTGACAGTGCTCCAGTGAGGCTTGAGTCCACCTGAAAGACGTTGCTTGAACTTGCAGCAGCTCCACCAAATGAATACGTCAACGTTTCGCTAGTCCGTGATGCTGCATTGACGACTACAGCTGCTGCAGTTCGGGCAGAATTGTATTGTATGTCGGCATATCCAACAAGGTCTCGGTATGTACCAAAGCTGGGATCGTATCCTCCGGCGCCGCCGGGAGGTGTCTGCCATCGACGATTCTCGGCTGATGCTGCGAATGATGAGACGCCATCAGATGGGCAGCTGTCTCCTCCATTCCAGTTCCCGCAGCCACTTGGAGCCGTGGCAGCGGCTTCACTTGGAATCGAAGTTGGGATAATGCGAGGTGGTGTGCTGGGCGATACGGCTCCTGTTCCTGGCGGTACAGTTGCGGTTGTGGAGGATACTGACAGACTAGTGGTCGATGTCGTTGCAGTCGATGATACCGTTGACGACCTGGAGCTTGTCGCAGCTGTGCTCGATGTCGCGGAACTGATCTGGTAGTTGACAGAATTTCCCGGGTCGTAGTACCTAGAGCAGTGGTCAGCCATAGCTCTGGTTCCATCTGGTGCTTACCAACTTACGATGTTCCGCTCACATCATACTTGATGTAAAATTGTGTAGCTCCAACAGCAGTCCCAGAGAAGGTCCACGTCTCGTAGCCATTGGAGCCGGATGTCGAGTAGCTGGCAGCAAAACTTTGAGAGCTGCTCCATGTGTTACCGACTGCATAGATGACAGTCACAACCTTGGCATAGGCGATATTTTGGATCTGAAGGAAACTCGCTAAGCCCTGGACTGTGTGCTAAGATGACTACACTTACATTGATAGACCCAGCAAGAACATTGTTGGAGAATGTGTAGCTGATCAACGAAACTTGAGTAGCTCGTTTCTCCAGGGGTGTTGCAAAAGTAACAATTGCAAGTGCTGCAAAAAGAACGAGAAGCTGTTGAATCAGCTTTGAAATCCCGAATGAGGCCATGCTGTCTCAGTTCAAGAGTTTGATCTTCAGAATATTCGAAGGAGAACTCCAGCTTTATGTACCAACGTTCATGATACTCTTTGCAGGAGGAGGAATGTGAGAGATAAAGTCACCATCTCTCCTTGGAGTTAAGTAACTTCTCGGCCCCTCTATTGAGGGCTCATGTCGGTGCTACTCGGCGACAACTGAACAATAGAAACTATGATATAGATCATCTTTTGAAAAAGTAGAACTGAGAGTTGTATGGGGTGTATATTAATTTGGCGCGAACAGAACACCAGATAGCAGCCCCACGGCGGAGACAACAAGCACCAGACCATGGCATAAACAGGAAGTTGCGACTTCGCTTAGAACTATGAGCCAATTCAAGATCCACTTGAAGGGCACGAATGGAGTCAGACTAGCTCATGGAGGAAGTTCTTCCATCTGTCAAAAACGTCAAGAAGAAGCTTAAAAGACGGCAAAGCAAGGAACAACCTTCGAGTCGGACCGCATTTCTCTTGGCTTGCAAAAGCCATCATAGACTGCTGATCAATTATATGTATCTTGAATGTACTCCACCACCGACGAACGACCGAGGCCCCGGACGAAGCACCCCATGGGGGAAGAGTGCGGGGCATGCAAGAGATGTCCGGGGAACATGTGTCAAAAATACAGAATAGAGTTTGCTCACTGGAATGATCCACAAAGGTATGATTGTTTTCAACTCCCACGCACTCCGGCTCTTCTTGTCTGCGGCCCTTTCCGGCCCTGCATGAGGTTTATCTTGACTTGGCGAAAGCGTGGAGGTGTGATGGCTGCTTGTGGCAGCTGATCGGGCTGATACATCCATGGCCGCGGCTCGTAGAGCTGGGCGGAAACATCATGCCTATGCAAGCGTGTGATTCGCGAATCGGGCCTCCTCTATTGTGGCTCTCTGTACTGTATGTTGATGAAAGGAAAGCGTGCAGAAGATGGTGCAATCGATGGCGGGGTAACAAAACACGTGATTTGCTTCGATTTAACCGACCCCTTTTGAGGCTCGCTTTCTAGGAGAAAGCTAGGTAGGTAGTGATGGCTTTTGGTTCGCACTCTCAAATTTCTGTGATGGGGCACACAGAATGCCAACGGGGTCTCTCGTTAAGACGAGTCACAAAGAATATGTCTCATAGTTGTACACGGTTAAAGTTTAAGCATGTCTTATTGACAAGTACAAATTGTACAATTTGACGAGAATCCAAACAAATCCTTTCTCCCAGCTTTATCGAAGTCCTCTTACGCACTTTAGAATCTCGCCATCTGCTCCGGGTCCGATCGACTTCTCTGAGCTCGAAACTGTATATAATGCTTGTTTCCCTCCCAGACTAGAACATGTAGTCTACGTCCTGATATGTCATCTGGAATCAGTTTCGGAGAAAGACCGAGCATCTTATTCATTTTCTCTATGGCCCATCTTTCAAGGTCAGATCCTGGCCTAGCAAAGACAATTGTTGTGTTCTCAATACCTTCTTTTGACGCCGAAATAAGACATCGTAAAATAGTGACCCAAAGCATCGGGTAGAAGTCAACACGTTGACGATATGCGGGAAGATCTATGGTCAAAGTTGTGAAGTGGTTGATAAGCTGAGTCTTGTCTGACCTGAAGAACTCCTTGAACGTGCCTTCTTCCCAGTCCTCATACTCATATTTTATAGTCAAATGTCTGACCCGCCTTAGAATTCCAAGTGGAATCCTTCTGAACGCGTCGTAATTGTCCTTGTGTGCGACGTAGTTGACTTGTCGATACATCTCCAATATCTCCTGCCGCTTTTCCATGGTTGTGACCTCGAGTAAAGCCGGAGGACGGATTCCAGGTCGGAGAGCAAGAGTATGCTCATAAATTTGGTCTCTAAGCTCTCTTGGAAGTGCACTCTCGACCACCGGGCCGTGTGAGATTATAGGAACTGGGCCGTCTTGTGAATTTCCCCGGGCCGCGAGTGTAGTGAAGTCGTTAGGCTGAGATGCGGCAACATGTAGATCCATTTGGGTATCGTCAGTGGACCGACTTCCTTGAAACTGAAATTGGAGTCTCTTCATTGCAGGAGAGTCAAGAGCTTCGAGGGATGGCTCTCTAGCTCTTTTCTTGCTGTGGGCAAGAGATGGTGCATGTTCTGTTTTTTCATGGATTGGCTATTGGACGAGTTGGCTAGTGAAATTGGTGCCTGGTGGATTGACATTGCAGCGAAATGCGATGCGATGAAGGCGGGGCTAGGAGTGGCACTCCTGGGATTTGTGACTGAGTCTGCTATTGCGGAAGATACGATGATGTTGATGACTTTATGTCGGATGTTGTCGATTGAACTTTTGGCGAAGGTTCAAAGGCAAAATATGACTTTGCGTGCAGATGGGTGCTGAGGTATGAAGTGAAGATGGAAGATGGAAGGAAATAATCGTTCCTTCCTAGGAAATCTTGGATTGATTTATACTTCGCACACAGTCTATATTCCAATTGCCCATTGTTAACATATTCAAATATCAACTGCCAAATATATTAGATTGTCAGTATAATTTGGTTCTCGACTGATAAGTCGGAAATTATATTAGCGTGCCCTATCCATTTCTACGAAAGTCTCCTTCCTCGACCATTCGATTGTCCAAACACATTCGCCCCGGAAGCGTCAAAGCCGCTCTACTCCTAATACCCGTGTCGCAGCTGTCTATTTTCTACGCCTGCCATGACAGCCGCGCCCTATGCCTCGAAGAATACATCCCTTTCGGATATACCTACATACACCCCGTGCACGACACGCTATATATCTCGCGTCATGCAATCGAATTGTTGCAAGCCAACCTAAGCATGAGTCGTGAGGGTGCCAGGCCCCGCTATATCCAATAGGACTTCTAGGTTGCGTGGCCATGGAATTGCACCCGTTAGACCTGCCACGTGGGCAATGGCACTCGGAGATACCGTGTCGGCCGTTGTCGATTGTCCTCGCTGCCTTTGAGAGCTTTGGGGCGCCCAGGGAGCTGCTTATTGTGCAGACTAGCAGGTCCCATGACACTGTGCCTTTCATTCTCTGGCAAACAAGGAAGGCATACACAAATCTGAAGTTCACGGACGTGGGCACGGCGATATCGAGCCCTGCTTGGAAGGTTGATGAATTGACCGACTTCGTACAGAATATCGTGAAAGAAGTTTTTAGCGGACCTTGGTGCCAGCGCCAGGTACCGAAGTTCAAATGCGTCGGGATGAAGATGGACACAATCGTGGAGACACAGTACCAGAGTCTGTAGAAGTTCTTGCCGGTTGGTAATAGGATTGCGGCGAAGTGGCATCAAGAAATCACAGAGCTTTACGGGATGGACTGGGACTACGGTGTTCATGGCAACTCATTCCTTCCAGAGCAGATAGAAAGAGCCCTGGCAAGATATGAGGAGAATCTGAGGGCTACTGGACCCCAGTGATCTGCTATGCTACAGCGATTGGTATGTCGAAGACCACAACCTCACCATATACATATCTACAAACGACTCTCCACACTCAGTCCGCCGTAATGCTTGCCAATTACTACAGCTCCTAGGCGACAAATGCATAGCTTCCTAGTCCAGCATATACAGCCCACAGATCGACATTCATGTTCTGTTCCAGAATGCGAGCAACAGACCCAGCATTGCGAATACCGAAATGGTTGCACATGAACAGCAGCTGTTCAATGCACCACGACCTGACTGTACTGCCCGGCCTTTGCGAGTAANCCGCTGCAAATATCGGTAGTATGATCGTATAGCAGTCCAAAGTATGCGAAGGGGAGTGGGAATGTCTAGTTCCACTTGGAGAGGCACTCGGTTTCGGTTTCTGCAGCTGCAATTGAGTGGCACTCGAACAATCCAGGTACTGCGGCACCGATGCGCAAATTGCATGGACTAGCGAGTTGATATTCTCGTTGGCTACATCCAATGACGAGGACATTGAGTTCGACATTTGTTGAAGCTCCTCACAATATTTGATGATCGAGGCGTTGAGGGATATGCGCACAAGACGGAGTACATTCCAAGTCTGGGTAATGTGACGGCCAGGATATATATCTGCCCGGTGGTCAAGCACCCTCTCGTTGCTTTCGTCAATGGTTGTCGTCGTGTATCGCCATTGATGAGGCATATTGACCGACAGGGCTTGGAGTTTGGCATCGAGCTCCATCACTTTGTCCATGCACTCCGCAACAGACAGATATCCCGTCCGAATCTCAGTACGCAATATACCGTACTCAATCATCAAGTCTGTCAGTCTCGATTTACCGTCTGAAGCATTGAGTCGCTCGGCGATATACTTGCGAAGAACGATGAGGTCTTCTGGGACAGGCCGGTCGCCAGCTATACAGCTAATGAGGAGATTCGTGCTCAACCGGCCTAGAACACGAAGAACATCGTTGCCCTGGTAATGTTCCAGACCCTTCAATCTTACAAGGGCGAGTGCTCCATTAACACTAGTCAATGTCAGTATTTTGGATGGGTATCTCTGGTCAAAGCTTGAGGATCAGAGGCTCATTTCCATGCCTTAGATGGCTGAAGACACCCGGATGGAAGGACGTACTGGCTCATCCAAGAGTCACTGTGTCTGTTCTTCAGGTTTGTGATCTTCTCAAACATATCCAACAGTAGCGTCGACAGTATCGTCGTATACCTGACTGCACTTTCAGGAGATTGCAAAGCACTAGTCGTCAATCTTAAAGCACTTCCATATATTTCTCTTGCACTCGCCAGCGCGGCATGCGAGCTCCTCTGATGGGAGAGGAACGCCAGACTGACGGCATCAATGCTCTTGGTCAAGTGTTCTGGTGCATCAACAGGGTTGTAGAACTTCACTAGGAAGTCCCAGGTTCTCGAGGCTTCGGTGACATGGAAGCAGAAGAATGCTTCTCTTGCTTGGAAGTTCAGTGACAGAGGGTAGTGCTGGACCTCGAGGGGTGGCATTGGTAGGGAAATGCTAGAGCTATGGGCAAGTACCTTCTTCCGAATGTCATTGGTCTCGTTCCTGATGCGTAGCTTCTGAGTGTCTCTATAGCCCGTACATACAGCTCTGGCACGAATGCAAGAGCTACATGACAAGGGTAGCAAGTCGCACTGTAATTGTCAGGGACTGAGGTATATCCGAGTGCCAAAAGCCGGACATAAACACACCTTCAATCTCCGTTCTCTGCATCTTTGACATGCCTTCGAAAGTTTCCCGCGATACGGCATCGAATCTACATCCCACTCTCACATCCTGTACGTCAGTTGATATCATATTGGATTCGAATTTACGACCAAAACTCCGAGGCGTATCTCCTGCTGACAAAGATCGTCCAAGCATGCAATTGGGTGAGCCACAATTTGCGCTTTTCCGCTTCCAGCATACACTTCGACGCTAGAGTTTTGGCCAATAAGCTCCCGACTAGCGAGCCATTTATGTTGTGGACTGGCTGTAAACGTAGAGTACTCTCTTCGGGTCGAGCTGTCTAGACGTATACCTTTTCTGGGCTACGTTTCGACGCCATTCTTACTAGAAGGCGGCATTTCAAGATAACGCGGAAGTAAGATATTGAAGTGAATTCCGTAAGTACTGCTTCGTGTATAAAACGACCTGATCCTCCTCTTCCTATGCTTCAAATACTCCTACTTGCATATCATATTTCATTTATCTCACACACATCGCTCGTTCGTTTTTCGATTTGATATTCCAATTACTAGCTTCCTACTTCTCCAGCCTTCTAAAACCTTATCTATCACTCCCTACTCTAACAGCATCCGGACGCTTCATGATGTCCTTCCCGTATAAACACGTCCTTCTCATAGGCGCCACCTCGGGCATAGGAAAATGCATGGCCGATCATCTGGTCCGTTCAGGCGTGAAAGTTACAGCAGTTGGTCGAAGGAAAGATAGACTCGATGCTTTCGTGTCCGAACATGGTTCTGAAGTTGCTGCTACCACGCCCTTCGACATTGGAGATTTGGATGGGATCGAGGGATTCGCTGCTGAGTAGGTCCAAGCCCAGAGTTTCAATCCGACCCCATTTTTCATTTCAAGAAAAAGAATCATGACTGATTTAAGGACTTTGTAGGATAATCAGGAAATCCCCAGACGTCGACTGCCTCTTCCTCAACGCCGGTGTACAAGGTCATTACGACGTCTCTGCACCCGAGACGATCGATTTGAAGAAATTCAATGAAGAAATGACGATTAATTACACCAGCCTCGTTGCGTTGACTTTCGCTTTCTTGCCGTTCCTCAAGAAGAGAGCTGAGGAGGGACCTGCTTCTATTATCTTGTAAGTCAAGTCATCACCACCCCTTCATATCCTGTCCTGTGGACTTCAGATTCTGGAGGGATCTCAGAGACGGAGAAATAGACTGATAGGATGATAAGTACAGGAACTCACCTCGCCGTTATCCCAGCCGCTGTCCTACCAGCATACTCTGCATCCAAAGCAGCACTCAACGTCTTCACGCTGTGTCTTCGCGAGCAGTTGAAAGCTACCGATAGCAAGCTCAAAGTCATTGAGATCTATCCACCACCTGTACAGAGTACGTTCTCCTCTTCCTCTCTCTCTCCACTCTACTTTTCAATTGCCCCATTTTAATAGCCTAAATCTACCCATGCATCGAACACCACCACTTCACAACATCCACAAAAAGAAGCCGCCCGACTGACATATTCGCCTAGCCGAGATCCACGACTACATGACGCCAGAAATCGGCCGCAAGATGGGCATGCCTCTCCAGACCTTCACCGAACAAGCATATGCTGGTCTGGTGTCGGGAAATGACCAGGTTATTATCGGGGGTCCGGAACCGAGAGATGTTTATTTGGAGGTTGTGGAGAAGAGGAGGGGTTTGATGGAGGGGTTGGCGGCGATGATGAGGAAGATGAGTGCTGGTGGTGCTGGTGGTGCGGGGAAGGAGAATTGAGAAAAGACCTCTATATAGGGCCATATGAATAAACCTCTATGTAGCATACCCTCGACCACCGCGACAATGTTTTGTTGCACGTCGCATGTCTGTAATTACAATTACGACGTTCTGATTCGTGTTGAGGTTACCAGCAAAAAGCACGAGATTTTAATGCGTTGGTCCAATGAGGTGATCTCCAAAGAATGCTGACTAATAACAGAAATTTAAAGTTTGGGGTTGGAAAAGCAGGGAACGGATGGACCCTGAGCGAGCGACACGCAACCTTGCATCATCACCTGAGGCCGGCCAGTCGACAACGACGTTCCGTGACTCGTCAGATGTTTCGATATGTGAAAAGGCATATGAAATCAGATGCTGGGATTATGAACCTCATCACTGCACCAGATGCAAATCTGATTTATCGGTCCAGTTGTCTCATTTTCAGAGACAGAGTTCTGTGATGGTAAAGTTTAAGGTTTGTTTGTTATGTCTCTCTTTCCCATTCTCAGGTCTCAGAGAGCCTCATGATCGCCGAGCTTCATTTCGGCTGTAGATTTGGCGAGAATCGGGTCTGGGGATCAGAGGATCCATCCTGCATCCATGGTCATGGTCATGGTCATGATCATGATCGAATGACGTAAAGATCTCTCACGACCCATCGTGACGCTTTCGCTCTCCACTTGATCTTGCACTTAGGCCCAGAGCCCAAGCTACAGCCAGAAGCAACTACTCCGTAGTCGAGCCCAACCTAAAGCAAACAGCCAAAGCTTGCACGTCAGGTCCACCAGCGACGAAGACAGCAAAGACAAGAGAAGAAGGAAACAGGGCCAGATGCAGATGCATCCGGTGCACGTGATTGGACTTACCATCCGACCAAGCCCAGAACATCATAGAGCTGTCTCGATTGGGAAAAGACTCTTGGTGCTGGACGAATCAGATCATCTTCTATCTTCTGATCTCGAGGCTACGCCGATTAGACCTCGCGCTAAGAGCAACAGCCGAGTCCTGCATCGTCATCGCTGCATCACCCGCAGCAGAACCAAAGAGGTCAAGTCTCTCCCAGCTAATGACCGACTAAAACAACAGGTAATCTGCCTTTATTTACCCCCGTCCCAGGCCCCGTCTGATCCCAACCTCTTCTCTGTTCTCTTCTCGTTTCAAGTCATCGAATAATAAACAACAACCCCGCGACGAGTATCACCAGTGCCTCGGACCAGCCACGACAAGGTACGTGACAGACTGAGATGGGAGTGTGTGTTTGCAGCGACCCGGCTAGCTTTTGGGCATCAGCCGAGAAACAAGAGCTTCACATTCCCTGCTTGTGCTCAACACATTGACTTCGCATCGCGTTTCGGGACTGTTTGTGCTAACCTCTACCCTTTTAAAGGCAGGTTGACCCCGGATCCAATTCTCGAATACACGACTCGACTCTCCATTGCAATAATTCCTACCTAATCAATCCCATCCTACATAACCCGTCGCAATGGCTGGAGGTGGTCTTCGTAAGCTCCCCCCGAACTTGGCAGATGCATTGAATTGGAAGCGGATTGGATTGGAGCGATTTCCTGCTGGGTACGGTGCAGATGCTGATTTGGTCTAAAGGCGGTGCCTTGGGCATTGCGTCCCTCGTTCTCATCGGAGGCGCTCTCGTGTTGATGTTCTTCGTCGTCCTCAGCGGAGTCAAGGATACAACACCCCTCAACAAATCGTGGTTTCTCCGTGTCGATACCTCTTCCTTCCCTGGATCCGGGCGCGCGGAGTCATATTGGACATACTGGAAGATTTGCGCAACTGGTGGAGGACAGTGCGGAAGCACGATTCCAGCCCTACCATTTGGAGCTGCATGGGTTGGCGGAACTGAGGGCGTCCCAGCTGGGTTGACTGGGTATGTTTTGATGAAGCAATGCTCGATTGGAGGCAGTGGCTAATGGGATGCAGTACTCATTACAAGGACACTACGAGCACCTACTACTATTACATGTGGAGATTCGGCTGGGTTTTCTACCTCATCTCCATTGTACTAACAGGCTTCACCTTCCTCATGAGCCTGCTCGCTCCTTGCAGTCGCCTCGCCTCCGGATTGTCTGGCTCTCTGTTGGCATTCTCTCTCTTCTGGTTCTCTCTCGCAGCTGCGCTGATGACGTAAGTCCCTTCAACCTCTACCTTGATAGGTCCGTTTTCACAATTCTAACACTCCAAAGTGTCACCTTCGTCAAGGCCCGCAATGAGTTCCGCAGCGCAGGCATCACCGCATCCATCGGCCGCTACGCATTCGGCTTCACGTGGGGCGCCTGGGCTGCCATGTTCCTCGCAACCCTCTTCCTCTTCTTGGGGTGTGGAGTCAGCCGCAAGGGCGACGACCACGTTCGCAGCACCAAGCGAAGCGGCGGTAGATTCGGCAACGTCCCCTTTTTCAGACGTCAACGCAGCAGACGCTCCACTCGTGGTTCCTTCATCGAGACCGAGAGCCAGCGTCGCGTCAAGGAAGAATACTAAACTCGTATTCCCGAATTTGATTCGTGGATGCTGAGCTGAATGTTCTGCCGAGGATGTGTGCTATGTGGTAGAGAAGTGGTGGAGGATGTGCAGTTACGACATTGATCGATATGAATGAATACCCACGGCCTTCCAACTATCTACACGGCCGACAAGGACTTGGAATGGGACATTTGGAGAGATATCTATCATTTTCAAACAAATGATTGGATGACGGTTTGGGGGTTGGATCGGGATTGGATGGGGGAGTAGGTGATGTGTCGCAAATTTTGTATAAAAATCCTGCTTTTGGAGTTTTCTTCTCTCTTCTTTCGAGAGAGGGAGTTACGCGATGCGATGCTATATTTTGCTTTGCTTGCAACCGACATACACCTTCGAACAAGGCGAAAAGATATACCTAATGTCTATAATACTTCAAAAAATAATAATTCTGAAAACTGCATCGATGTCCGTTTCTCAATGGCTTTGTTCGTCCCATTTCTTGCTATGCTAGTAATTGTCTTGAGGGGCAAGATATCACTCGCTTGAGCACTTGTCGCGACATCTTCATGCACCTGATACCTCATCCTTCTATTTTCCACGATGTCCGCCCACACTCCTCACATCACGCCCCTCCCCCCTACCCTGACCGACTCCTCAGGCAACTATTGAAGCATCCTTTCCTCTCTCTTCCACCCTTCCACTCTCTGCCCCTTCCACCACGCACCCCGACTTCCCACACATCCAAATCTACTTAAGTCCATCCTCCCACCCACGGACCTCACACCATCCTACACAAATACAACTCTTCGGCTCCACGCGAATCTGCGTGCACAACTGAAAGTAGGAGAAAACGTCCGAGGTCGCCCGTCATAATCATCCATCATCATCTATCTATCAACGAGGATGTCATCCATCGAACGAAGCATAGAAATGGAAATCGACAACTGCAAATTTCGGGCTCGGCATCTGGTATGTTTTAGAGTCAAAAGCGGTAACGGATTATCTGTGAGTTATGGAAATGAAGATAAATTGATGAATAGCAGTTCTTCATTGGTGAAAAGGCTAGATGATTGCTCGATGCTTCGTCTTCTGGGGAAGATAAGTGGTATTATGGCTTGAAAGTTTCGGGGTGGTGTAGTAGGAGGGTTTATTTACTTACCTAGGTATGTTTAGAGGGGGCTTGGGGGGGAGATGAAATTTAAGCGAGGATGAATCCGGCCACAAGTCGGAGCTGCGATGAGGGCGAGAAAAGTTTCGCGGTGACGATGATAGTGAATATCAGAGCAGAGCTGATGTCTTCCTCGTTCTTGTGTGGATATCAAAGTATGTTCTGAGCGATGGATGGGAAGTTAGCACGTTCATCTCGAGCCCGCTATCTGCTCTCCCCTCCCAATCCAACCTCCTTCAACTCCAAAACTCAATTAATCGCCCAGAGCTCACGCGCATACCCAGAGATCCACTTCTGCAACTCAATGTGCTCCTTGTCCGTCACCGTCGATTCCTCTCCAATCTTCAACCCCTCCATCTTCCACTGCGTCTCTAGCTCCGCCCACCTCCCCGCTGCACTCTCGTAAAACTCCATAATCGCTGCCATCCATTGTTCGTCCTTTCCAAGTCGTCCATATCCAAATCCATATCCATTTCCATCCTCGCATTGATACTCTTTGCAATCTCCTCCATCCCAAACTTGAAATGCGATGGAAAGTACATCTGCAGAAAATACCTCTTATCCTCGTCTCCGGCTAAATTGGCAGAGAGTTGGAATAGCATCTCAGCCAAAGCAAAACCTTCGCCGACTGGGTTGTACATGAGCTGAGCTTTGGACGTCCAGGATTTCTCGACGTTGATAATGGAGAGTAGGAGGGTATGTTCGCCAGGTGTGAGGTCGTACTCGTTGGTGTGAATGTGAGGGGCTCGGGTGAGGATGAGGGAATGCTGTCGGGTAGTCAGAATTTAGGTTCATCGTTATCAAGGTGTAGAGGGTGAATATACCAGCTCGATGAGCACATCGAAGTATGCTGTGGCTTGGGCTGCGGCGAAGATGCTGCAGGTTCTGGAGCGTGTTTGGGAAGGCATGGCGATGATTGGAGGGGGCAGGGTATGCGGCTTTCTAATTCGAGATGTGGTTTGGAGATCGATAGGCGAGCAATGGTGTGTTTCAAAAGACTGTGACAAACTCGGATGAGAAGGGGTGAATTCATGCCACCAATACTAGTAATTTCTACAGGATATCTGACCTTTGTGGGATAGAGTTGTCAAGTGAAGTAAAGTCTCGCCAATGTTCCTTCTGTTTTGGCGAAGATTTTATATATTGGTCGAGCAAGACATGGAATCATGTTGAACGGCGAGAATCATGCCAGTATGCCCGTAAGGGAAGGTTAGGTTTCCAAACTTGATCTCCTAGTCAGGCAGTGAGAATCTTGTGGGCACAGCCAGCTATTCACAACGCCACTGAATTTAAATCTCACTTCTTCACTTCGAAATGAAAGCCATGAAGAAGCCCATCCCATTGTTGCGGTGTCGATGCTCTGGGGACATTCTGAGCATCACACCTCAGATCGTTCAGTTGAATTCAAGAGTATCCCACAGGCCAATGAACGATGTATCTTCCCAAGTAAGTAAGTAACCAAAAGCTACGTCCCAAGTCCAGGAAAATCCGAATACCCATGCGTCCGACTCCCAAATCTAATTCCCTAAACTCGTCGTTCCTCCTCAGCCAGAACCAACTCCCTTAACTTCATCCCCAAACTCCCCACAAACGGCTTAATCGTCTCCTCAAACTGTCCTCCCTTTCCCTCCCATTCCTCCCTCTCCTCCCTCTCCATCACCACCAGAAAACTCAACCAACATCGCCATCACCATCTTCGGGACACACTCCAATCTGAGAAATTTCTTCTCATCCGCCATCAAATCCAAATTGTTCATGTAGTGGACCAAGACTTCGCCGAGACGTGCACCTTCGCCGGTTGGGTTGGCGATGATGGACAGGTGGCGGATCCAATGGTGCTCGGTTTTGGTGGTTGAGGTTGTGAGGGCGAGGATTGTTGGGTCGCGGGTGGCGGGGGAGACGGGGTAGATGGGGAGGAGGCGGCGCTGCGGTGGGGGATGGGATGTTAGTCTTGGCTATGGGAGGGATGAGTGGGTATAGGGGTGTGGAAGTGCAGTATGGGTAATTAGGGAAGCAGGTGACGGAAACGAACCAGTTCGAGGAGGTTCTTGAAGTACTCGATTGCTTGCACCTCCGTGAGGACGTCACAAGTTGGCGTTGACATGCTGGGCAGGCCAGATAAGCTAGGTTTCGTGGTGTGTTGCGTTGTTTGGCCGTTTGATTAAGACGTGGGTTGGTAGCGTTGGAGCTAATTGTCTCGTGTCGAAGGCGGAGGAGTCATTTGCAGTGGGGAGTAATACTGACGATATATCTCTGAGATCGTCACTCAACACTCAACTCCTGGTGAAGCCGCCAGAACTTTTACGCCCTGCGAACCAATTCGGGTAATCCGAGGAGTGATTGCATAAGTCGAGTGATTGCATAAGTCGATTGACTTGCATGTAAGTGGCTTCTATCGGTAACAAAAACATCATTTCCACTCGTGGATATCAATTTCTGGCATTTGCCATTGGTTATACATGGAGTAGGCTATAATGCTAGATTCTGAGAGGGATCGCATAGCATCTGGCGGATTGAAGTCCCGGCGTACCACTGTAGACTCAAGCAAGCTTCCATTGTTGACAGTCTGACAGATCCGGTAATCGATTCTCGCTTAATATGTAGGCTGCCGTAGGGCAACTGTCTCGAAAGGTCACGCCGCCGGCACTGGTAGCGATGGCCAGTTGCTCCAGTCAGTATCGGTTGCGTGCACTTGGAGGAAGCAGCTCGGTGAAGGACAATGGCTTTAGTCAAGAGGTCGCAAGTACTCTTCCAATATATAATGATCCTTTTGCTAGCAGGACAATTGACGTGGCTCGATTACAGTGCCTTGGCAGCGTGTGTAAATGTTCTCCCTATGAGGCGGTGATTGGTGGGGGAAAAGATCGCGTAAAAGTCATGTACTTTCTTATCCCTTGTCAGTTTTCCTGTGGCTTGATTACAGTTGGTCGAAGTTGAACCGGCGAAATGGAAACAGTGGAAAGAATACCGTTGACTGGGCCGAACCATCCTTCCCTCATGCTCCGTCCGAGTGGTTGATGGGTCAGGTTCCAGATCGTTCTTGGTCTTTCGCATTCTTTTTTGAATCCCCAAATACGTGATGTTTCCTCTTTTTGAGACATCTCTGGGCTTCTGACTTTGTATTGGTAGATTGGAAGTAGCTGGAAAACTGCAATCGAATGCTCCGCAGCATCTAGTGATGGCCTGGCCTGAATTTCTGTTTTGGTCCAATTTGCCCCTCTATCGACTTTCTGGTTCAATCAATGGCAGTGTCTGGTCCACAATATCTCGAATGAGGCCTTTGTCTGGGTTTAGTATTTCAAGTAGGGAGTGGATCCAACTTCCACTTCATTTCCATGCTCGTGGTCCAAAATTGTCGAACGAAACGCAACCGATACTGACTGAGCAACTGGCCATCGCTACCAGGGTCCGAGACAGGAGGATCTACAGACAGGACGAGCAAGAACGAAGCGTCGACTAGCGATCATAGTTCCCGAACTAAAGTTGCGAAGGAAGAATGGGATTTCATCCTGCCAGTCGTGACAATTCCGATAGAGTACGTTCCTGGAGAGATCCCGTATAGCACAGCCTTCAGTATAGTGAATCTTGTAGGAGCAGTACAACACGGCTTGAGAGAACAAGATGTCCGGGACTACTCAGGCTACTGTGGAATTTCGAAGGTTTCAAAGCCATCAACGACAAGGTGAAAGGATTTCCCTCGATCTTTCACGCAGTTGAGACCAATAATAAGTCGATTTTGAGGTTATGGGTCACATATGGCGGAGAAGTGAACGCAATTTACGGCCCCAAGAAAACGCCACATTTGGCGTATGCAATCATTCATGCCGAGAAGTTGGAGAAGGACACCACTCTCATGGTTGCGACATTGCTTAGTCTGGGAGCAGACTCCAATGTCATCCCATCAGGTTTCTACACGCCATTTTGCCGAGATCTCCCTGATGAGGGCTTCGAAAAAGATAGCTTGAAGGACTTGACGGACGAGAACAAGCGTTGGTGTACGAAGAAAAGCCAGGTGAAACTCACCAGAACTGCGAATCTGACTCAACGATATTTCCTCGATCGAGCAGCCAATCTCAAAAAGCCATCAGAACGCCAGAGAATGGTCGCCAGAAGAAGGAAAGCATAAGGACTGCTGGAATTCCTTACTTCCACATAGGTCAGATTATTGCAGCTGACAGATTAGTTCAGAAGCTACTCAGCCATTTGTTGGTTCCAACTTCAAAACCATTGGTATTGATTTTCGCGGGGCCAAGTGGACATGGAAGACTGAGTTGGCGAGACGGTTGGGTCTTCTCCTCTCTGGAGCTCCAGGTGTAAGCTCCTCCGGTGGTTGAGCTCATGGGTTGGTGAACCTACCTCACTCAGAGCTTTCCTTGTAGTTCTTGCAACTATTAAAATTCAGAGTAAGCTAATCGTGATCTCTGCGTTCAAGGTCGACTGCATTATTGTAACTCGCGAGACCGATATCTTTGGGCCCAGAGATCCCTACCACGGCGTAAGGAACGGCTCTCCGCTCAATAGTTTCCTTGCACGCAACGCTGGCCAGAGACCTATGGTTTTTCTGGGTGAGTTTGAAAAGACGACTCCTGACGTTCATAAAGCTATGCTCCTTCCATTCGACAATAGTAGAACGCCACTTCAACAAATAAAACACTCAGAAACTGACTTAACCGCACAGGAGAGTACCAAGACCGGCGCCGTTTGACAACCGTCGATTGTTCCAAGACCATCTGGATTCTGGCAACAAATGCTCTCGACGGAACCATCAAGCGCTTTTGCGCTTTGAACGAGAAAGCGATCTTCGTGGATGGCAACAATGCTGATAAAGCAGTCTTGATGAAGCGTCTGGCCAAGGAGCTGAAGACAGACTTCCTGAGGCGGTTCAAATGTGAGTAGACTCGAAAGAAACTTCTGAATCGTACTGAGACTTCTAGGCTCCCATAACTGGGAGAGTGTCCACCTTCATCCAGTTCCTGCCCTTCTCGCCTGGTAAGCAAGCAGTAGTTGTGAATAAGTACCTTCTTGAGCTCGGTCGAAAGATACGTGCGCCTGTCAATCTTCCGATGAACCTGAAGAGCAGCCCTTTGGAGGAATCAAGCAACGTATTCGTCAGGATGTTACAATCTGTCAGATGTTAGCAGACGAAGAGTACCATGCAGACTTTGGTGTTAGAAGTCTGATCAAAGCTGTCCAGACTGTCGAGGATGTTCTTGTGGAACGGCACTTGGATGTTAATGAAGAGATTGTGGAATCAGATGAAGTGTTGGATTTCATTGTTGATGTGAGTGGGGTGGATATTGTTGCCAACATAGTGTCCACGAATGCCCTGGCAAACATGTGAAGTCTCGAATGGGAGAGTTGGCTTCAAATCAGCATGGTCAGTTGTCTCGGAGTTTCAATACGATGGGAGATCAGTGGCAAATAGAGGATTGTGTTAATATTTCTTTCCATGTCAATCTTTTGGGTTCCTATATGTATCAGAAGCGACAGACATACAAGGGTGGAAGTGAGGGAGGTGGATACCCTCCATAACTAGTCAATCACGAGAACTTTGTCACAATAGGCACTAGTGTTAACCAGAAATGGAGTATGTGATATGTTCGCAATAATATCAATACAAGATTCAATCTATACAGCTGTTGAAGGCTTGAACACATGTCTGCTCGTAACTTCCAGGACCTTTGCTGGAGCTTGCTTTTAGATGCCATCGATGAGAGGCGATAGACCTTGCGCACTGCCAATTCGACTCTCAAAGAAGAAGCGAAGTCTCTCAACTGCCGCGCGATCGCTCATCCATTCGCTGAACTTGGTTGGATTTGTTGGGAAGAGATCCATGAGAGCCGGGAGTCCATCAGCTGCAGGAACATCCTTGCGAGTCGACCACCCTCCCCGAGCTGTTTGGTGTTCTTTGCTGATAATGAAGCTGTGCAGAAGCTTGGCACTCTCTGGATGGGGGGCATCTTTGAGAATGGCACCTGTTTGGGGCCAGATGACGAATTCTCCTTCTGAAGGGTACTGGGAGGTCAGGGTTCCGTTGACACTTGGTCGACCTGCACCAGTGAAAGTAGCGAGGTAGGTTCCATTGGAGGCTCGGAGGAGAGTTCCAGGAGTCGCGGTTCCTCTCACCCATCGTGGATTCTGGGCAAGGAGGGCCTCGAACCAGACGTATCCGTATCGTTTCAGGCTATCGTTGATCAGTATATGAATTTCACTTGCCATGCTTTGACTTACATGAGATCGAACTGATACAGCACCGCATCATCATCATTAGGATAGGTAAGGACTAACTTGTCCTTGAACTCAGGCTTCAAGAAGTCGGTATATTCCTTGGGTGGTGTTCCTCTGAGGAACAAAGTGTTCCAAGTAAGCGACCAAGCAATCGTGAAAAGACCAGCGAAGGTTCCGTCTGGGTCTTGGAAGTCGGCGTAAAGGTCTTGCATTATTAGCCCTGACCATTTATTGGAGTGCTACCTGAACTTACTGTCGAATCCGGCAGGCTTGTACGGAAGTAGCACACCCTGGCTCTTCCATCTTGGAAAGTCGTGCAATGTCTGCAGGATTATGCTGTCGACGTACACGTTTTCATTGGCAAGTTGCTGTTCCAAATTCACGTCGTGGTACTTGCTGAGGTCGACAGTAACATTCAATGTCATCCCAGGGAATCGAGCTTCGAATGCGGTCTTGAGGAAGGCTTGCTGAGTTGGCTCATCTCCTCCGTGCCAGAGAGTCACAGTTCCTCCCTCCTTCAAAGCAGCTTGGTGGATTTCGTCCAAAGAGCGAGTTTCAATCTCAACATTGTCTCTGAATCCGAATTGTGGATCGAACGCCGCAGCAATGGAACCAAAACTGGCAGCTATGGTAAGAACCTTAAAGAGAGACATAACTTGAGCTGTACGGTGAAGTCTGTGAAGGATGAGCTGGAATCAGAAGATGGGCACCATGCTTCTTTAAGTACTTTCTAGTATCACGGCTCCCACTGGAAACTATTGTCGATGTTATCAAGCATCCTTCTCCAATCCTATTTCCTTCAGGGAGTGTTCTGCAAATCAATTATCTCCACTTCATGGATATTTGACGAACCAAGTGATCTTCTTTTCCTGGTTGTGGATGCGACCCATTTGCAGACCAGTGAATGAAGGGGTTAGCTTGTATTGACACTCGTCCCGCAGGCCCACACGACTCAAAGCTGGGTGGGCCTGTGAATCGGGTGCCGGGTCGACATCTAGTAATTAGGGGAGAATATCCAAATCGGACGATTACGCCCATCAGTAGCTCTGGTTGTTCACTACCTTATGATAATTTATCACTTTGGGACTCACGCCAATGACCTGGTCGTTATATACTAGCAAAGACGTTTCTTGCTGAACTTGCCAAACGCAGATACTCTATTGTGCATAATTAGAACATCAAATCCAGATTCAAACCCTCCGAGTTCGATGGAAGCCCTGCTTCCTTTGCAGGCATATCTTTGAATCTCATGTCCCTATCCTCCCACACTGCACCAGAATCCTTCCGGAAAACTATGGTTCAATATGCTCTCGTTTTGAAGAACGACAGTACCGAAATATATCCTGATGAGACAACGGCTTAAGTATAGTTCCGGTTCGCGTATTTTCATCGGCCGACATGGGAAGGAAAATCTCATGAGCCACTCAAGTCCATGCACACGGGGTTCAGTTAATGAGAAGACCTTAAAGAAACAGTTTTATCTTCTTCCGTGATCGCGCGTGATCTGATCAGGGCAGGGAGTCCCAGAATAATTTAGGTACAACTCCGGGAAGAGCTCGGCTAGCCTTATTGTGACCCCCTGAAACATTTGCAATTTAGGACTGACGATAGAGTAAGCATAAGTGGTGATATTTAAGATTGGCGAAAGCTTCTGCTATCAGACTCTTTTTCCAGTCTCGATGCCATACAGAAATGTATCAAACTACACCCCCTCTTGGGCTGTCCAACATCAGCAAAGAGTGAGATCAAGGCTTCCCAAAAAAGGCTTATGAGCTTATTGTGGGGAAAAAGTAGGCAATCATTCCTTTCAACGTCCACAAGCTGTTTATTATTGGTAAGATCTCCTTTCACAAGGTTATCCACGATATTCCACGCATAAAGTATGTAGTTTCCTATTTGAAGTGCTGGTACCCCAGTGTGCAACCATCACCATTCCCGACTTGCCAGGGCTCTGGCCTATTCACCCCATAAACATACAGAGTTCAGGCAAGAAGGTCACCTGTTTCTTATGGCTCCTCATTGAACATTTTTGAAAAGTCATCTGGTTTCTCATCAATCCTTCTAAGGTAGGCTTTTATGAGAATTATGACGTGTGCCCCAAATCTTACGGCTCTATCAATCCATTCCACGTCCAACTCATCATGAACACCTTCACATACTGAGAGCTTGCGATCAATAAGCCTTATCCGAGGTTTGAAGCTCTCTGGAGCCACAAGTGGGAGTGGACGTACTCCATTCTTCCCGAAAAGGATCAAGAGCACTCCTGGGCACATGAGTCCATTGCGAAAGTCCATTCACCTGATATCCAGCAGAGACTGTCTTATTCCTTTCTTCCACAGAATGTTCGGACTACAGAGAGATGAGGATGAGGGTGGGCCTCCAACTGCGGGAAATGTACGGTAATGGATCGGTGCTTGATCAGGGTCCTAGTCCGACCCAAGGCCGGGCTTGAAAGGAAATCGGACAAGCTGAAACATCCGAACTCTCACTGCTTGACTGGAATTTGATATATTCGACCATAGTAGGACATGGAAAGTGGCAAGAGCGAAGGTCCAACCCAAAGTTTCGAATAGTTTGTTTGAATAGCTACCCGTGCCAAGGTCAATTTCATGATGGTATCCATGAAAAGAATTCCATTGGCATAGTGTCAAAGAAATAAGTCGCTCTCCTTTCACCAAACTGCACTGAAAACAAAGAAAGCAGATACGCGAGCTTGAAACAGTAAGAGATTGTTTCAGTCGCCCCGAACAACAAGCATCCGGAGTTGATAATACCCATGGGTAGGTCTCATTATAGCACCTAGACTCTAGACAAACCGCCAGCTTCAGCAAACACAGCTTCTATCTCAACAACGAACGGTATCGCGTGGCAACGAGACTCTTGATCCTACCAAGCGGCGTTCGATCTTTGAAGCACCGATGGATGAGAAAGCATCGAGAGAGGAGCCAGAATCAAGCAAGCTCGAACTCGCTCTTCGAGGGCGAGGTGCTGCACAAATGGCTTTAACAGAAGATGATATGGCCTCCAGGATGATCCAAATGCAGAAAGAGCTCAACGAGGCGGAAGAAATTATTGCTAGCCTTGAAGAAGTCCTGTCAGATATGGACGAGCAAAACTCAAAATTGACCTCCGAGCTGAAGAGGAAATCATTAGAATTGAGACTGGCTCAGACGGCATCATCACGCGCAAAATTGAACGCCTCGGCTGTCAGCGAACCAGCAGATGATCTGGTTACACATTCAAATCGACAGACAACAAGGAACACGGAGCTCGATAATTACGAGAGCAACGAAAGCAAGCTGCAATCTGTAATGGAGGAGCTGAAAGAGCTCAAGGCGACTCATGTTCGCGTGGTGGCAGAGAGCGATTGGTATCAGGCAAAGACTCAAAGATGTTTAGAGGTGCTTGGAGCCGTAGAGTCATCACGATCTGAGATTCATGACTGTGTTCGAGGAATCGGCCGCTTTTACATAGAGCACTGCAATCGGCTATCGAGGCAGCTGGAGCAGGTTGCCAAGAGCGATAAGGAGCTGCAAGAGGACTTGCGGAAGGCGAGATTGCAATTGTCGAGATACAGAAAGAGTGTGACGACTTTGCAGCTCAGCAAATGGCGGAAAGTTGATAGTCCCTTTCGGGTGCAGTGTCAGTAGACACACCAGCGCTTTCACTTGGTTATTTCACTTCGACGCCTGAATTACATGAAACAAATTCCATCTCGGCCACCACTCACTCCACCATAGCTTTCCTGAGAATAGTTACTGAATTGAATCCAAATCCTGGACATGAAAATTGTATGTGCTGTCCCCCCCCTCTTTCCCCTCCTCGCTCCGAGCTCGGCGAACTGGCCGTAGCTCAACTGCCATCGTGAACGGTCTATCATCTGTCTGAATATGGGTAGCTGTCGCAATTGAGAGTACATCCTTGCAACAACTGACATTCCAGGTCCATATATTAACATTTTCGACTTTCCTGCTGAGAATGTTTGTACTGAAGCTGTAGAGCAAGAAACGATGACTAGCCGAGACACGCCAGCGTTACTTCCTTGGGACCATGGCTCTTCCCATTTGCATCCTTCTTGAAACGCGTCATCTCGCCTCTCATTTACTCACTGTTTGCAGGAAGCCTTCGTCCGATTCCCCATGTTAAGGAGAGATTTGAGTTTCATCTGATACCACCGGCCACAGACCTGTGTGGAAACGCCACTGGAGATCCCTCCCCGTGCCCGGTAAATCCTCCGGATTCCGGGACAAGGATTACTACGAGTAGGTATTTAATTCCATTGGAGGAACATAGTCATTTTAGAATTCAAGGAGACTTCGTGCATTCAACGTCATCACCTGGTGAAGGTCGAATGAAGTCATGAATATGCTTTTGTTCGGATTGGACTCGAGCAATGCAATGGCTATCGAGATGCCCAACTTAATTTCCAGCTACTGATTCCCAAAGGAGTGTTCTGAGCCGGCATACCCATCTCGCTAACTGGTGCGCTTGCTTTGTGGACCCAGCAGGATGGAAGCCCCGACCCTTGCCAATGTTGTTTACGGAGGTAATGTTTGACGCTTGTTCCTTGTAATTTCTACGAGCCCCGCTGAGTCTGGGGCATCATCAGACGATTTTATATTTGCACATAATTCCCCTTCGTCAGAATGAGAATCTGACTTCTTCTGTTCTGGAAGTATTCACATTCTTCAGTACATTCTTTTGACCCTCGCGAGTCAGTACCAGTTGGTACTTGCTTTTCCCTTCAGTCACTCTTTTGCCTGCCACTCTTTCCACAGTAGTTCATTTCGCAAGATCATCACCGAGATGTTTAGAACTTATATTCTTCATTTTTGCTTTTTCAATCTTATTTCTGCTTTCGTCCACCCAGGACTTCTCGTCAATGATATTGACATCAGTCGGATTCAAACGAAACTCGCCTCCAAGCAGGATCCATGGCTGAGTTCCTGGAACAAGCTGATCAGCATCAAATACGCCAGCCCATCATATACAAACAACGCCGTTCCCATCGTCTATCGTGGCGATGATGGTGTACATGCTGCAAATGCCGAGAATCTGTGGCACGATGCAGCAGCTGCTTTCAACCTTGCCATAAGATGGAAGATCGATGGCGATGTTGAGTGTGCAGAGGCCGCATCCAAGATTCTGACAGCTTGGGGAAACACCATGACAGCGTTCGGAGATTCGGATGAGAATTACCTCGCTGCTGGATTTCAGGGTCATCAGTTGGCCAATGCCGCTGAGCTACTTCGAGACTACAGTCCCTTCGCGAAGGACGGCCTGTCCATCGTGATCGACATGCTGAACAATGTCTTCTTGAGCAAGAACATCTTCTTTCTCAATCACCAGGCTCCTTCGGAACACAATCACAAGCATTTCCATGCCAACTGGGAGCTTGGTAATATCGCATCAACGATGGCCATTGGTATCCTCAGTGATAACCAAACAGCCTTTGATTATGCTGTCGACTATTTCAAGAATGGATCCGGCAACGGCGCAATCAACAATGCCATCACCAATATTGTCAGTGAACCTGGAACCGGAAATCCGCTAGGCCAGGGGCAGGAATCTGGTCGCGATCAGGGACATTCAGCACTGAATCAGCAAATGTTGGGCGTCATTGCCCAGCAGGCATGGAACCAAGGCGAAGATCTGTACGCGTACAATAACAGCCGGATTTTGCTTGGGTAAGTTGACCTCATGTATCACATTGAGACGTTAGCAGCTGATGCGATCTTAAAGTGCCGAGTACTTTGCTCGTTATAACTTGGGTAACGAGGTGCCGTTCGTACCATGGACCAATAACATTGTCTCCTGGACAGAGATCAGTTCTGCTTCTCGTGGCGCAACTCGACCCACGTGGGAACTGCTATATAGCCATTACGCACAGATCAAAGGGTTGGAGACTCCATGGACCACAGAGTATCTCAACCACACTCTCGAGTCATTTGGTGGGATTTTTGAAGGTGGCGCAGGGTCATACGGCGAGGGTTCGGGACATTACGATGGACTTGGTTGGGGGACATTGCTTTATCGTCGGGACCAGGCCGATGTCGATGCAGCCCAGCCTTCTAGTACTTCAACTGCTGTGGTTGCAATTTCGACCTTGTCTAGCACTACTTCTACCCCAGTTGCGGCGAGTAGTTCCGCATTGTCTTTGTTTTCGGCTTTCAGCTCTTCGAGCTCAGTGACAGTCCAATCTACATCGGTAGCTCAGACGTCTGCTGGTGCTACGTCGCAGGGTAATGTAATTGGACCTACGACGCTCGCAACCTTGACACGCTCAGCTACATCTGTTTCCAGCGCAGAGGCGTCTCCGAGCTCTTCCGGCACCGATGCTGAGACCACAGCTTCTCCCATTGAGGATGATGATGATGATGATGATGACTCCTGCGAGAGTGATTAGCACACCAATTTGCGAGATTCTGCGATGATGATGTCTTTTGTACTATATACTTCCATTCTATTCTGCCCGAATCTGGGATTCCCTCTGAAAAATACATCGTCTCACGCTATGGCTGTTGCCACATTGTTGCACAATACCTCATCCCAACCAAGATGCACAGCTTCCTTATTGATGAGAAGTGACTATTAGGTGAGTCAAACGAAAGACTACTACAAAGAATGAGACACATATCCGTCTGCTTACTGCAGAGCACAGTGTGATCCAATCTGTGTCGGCGAGCGAATTCTAGGCACGATTCATAAATACCAAAAGTCTCGGTCTGGGCTTGTCCTCATCTCATCGCACTTTCTCATTCTGCCCCGTATGCGCAGCACAATCCGCAAGTCCATAACAAATCGCACCCATCGAGTTGCCACTTTTTATTTCAGTAACCTAACATGTTTCGATGAACTTTCGCAGTCCTAATGCCACGAATATCACTCCTACGAAACCTAATGATTGACAGCTAACGACTCCGGTCAAGCTACGGGATTGGCTCGATCCATTTCCCCAGATCGTCCACTTTGAACACCCCCAGTCGATGCATTAGCAGAGCCCGCGCGGACCAACTACACAAAAGTCTGCTAAGCGCTGTTGAAGAATGAAAAAGCAAAGGTCTGCAGATAAGCAACTTGAACTGCCGGACGTGGGCCTTGACGGTACGGTGGGATAAGCATCACATTCGGGATGTACGCTTCCATGAACCAATCTCTATCAAAGGTGATTCGAGAAGCATGAGCGCGGATGAGTGTTGCCATGCGACGACCTCACGCAACGGGGTCTTGGAGGACGGGAGCTGAGGCCGGCCATCTTGACATGGTCTGAGAGACGGACAGGAAGAGGATATGCTTGTCTATGGGGCTGAGAAGACGAAGTCCCATGCGGTGCTCATTCTGTAAGGTTGTAGGGTCAGCACAGTCCTTTTCCTTGAGTTTTTGAGGAGAGTACTGACCGAGATAGCGAGCTGGGCAAAGAGCCTGGCAGCATCCTGATCTCCAAAGGCAAGATACAAACCAGCATTTTGTGCAGCTGAGGTCGACATTTTCGATACACCTGGTACTCGTTCTTGGAGATACGAAAGCACTAGCGTCTGAGGAATTTACTTCTGTACCTTGGACTTCTGAAGACCTTGTGGCCCGCTCAACGTGTGTTGTGTGCAGTGAGAGATACTGGTGGATTGAAGAACGGGGCGACTGGTCAATCACGAAGACCCCATAGGCTCTTAAGTACCCAGAGAAATCGGTATTGAAAGAGTCAGCACTTGGAAAAAGCCCAAAAAGTAACGGAATCTTCTTATTCTTCAACAAAAAGAAGCAGAACCTGCATCGAAGTCTAGAACATCACAGAAGAAGCACACGAGCATGACGGCGGAAATTTGTAATGAGTGTGCAGAAGGCTTGAGTACAGCTGAATTTTTGACTAGAAGCCACTGAACTCGTTAGAAACAACCTCTTTCCTGCTGCAAGATTCGGATTCCATGGCATTGATGCTCTGAGTGTCGTTTCTATATTAACGTTCGACCTCGCTTAATTCGGCCAGAACTTTGCCTTATCATCTCATGTGTTGGCACGGCATACTGAAATGTGTTGGCAGAGATATTTCACTGAAAGTGTCCAGTGTGCAGATACCGAATATCTCCCCATGATTAACAGTTGTGAGCATTTCCGGAACGTTCTGTTTTGAGTATTCCTGCTGAGAGCGGGGTAGTGCAGGGTAATTCGTTTGCTTGACGCACCGTACTTCAAACTTTCTGGAGGATTATCGGCCAGCAGAACTTGTGCTACAGAATTGATAGGCTACATATCTGTGAATTGATTGCCTGTAGACGGAGAACCATGCGTTGAAGAAGCTTGGTGTAATCGTTCGACGACAATTGTGCGCGGGTTGTCGACAGGTATAAATCTAGCAGCGTCTCCGTCCGACTGAGGGATATTCGTCTTCGAGAGAGATTTACCTTTGCCAAAGCTCCATGCTGCTTTCTGAAATGAATGTGCTGGCCCGTGTTCTCTTAAGCAAATTTCTCAATGTGTCACGTAGATCTAAAAGCAGTAATTGAAATTCTACAGGTATTATAATTATCCTTCAGAAGTAAGCAAAATTAGGCCTCGGTAATTCCGACCGGTGATAAAGACGACAGGTAGTGAGGGTCTAAAGAGGCCACCTTCACAGCGCTTTCACTCTGGCAGAGATTCCTACTGTCTGGTTATCCATGACATATTCTTGTCCTTCTCGAAAATTCCAGGAAATCCGACCTTAGGTCTTTGTTGAGAGGGTCAAAGGTTCGAATAAAAGACTCTACCTGGAGAGGTGTGACCATGTCAGAGTGAGGGCTCTCATGCATGATCAGGTTCCTCTCCAAGATCATTTCCCGTGGATGTTAGACGCTGTAGATAGTTCTGGGTTTCCACAGGTCTTGTGGATCTCTCCCAAGATTGGGGGAAAGAATTCCAAGTGGCAACGAGGCTTCACATGCTGTATCATAAGTCAGCAGCAGAATTGCGAGAGCACATTTTCAACGGTTACTGTTCAGTATTGACATTTTTACATGCAAGCTGCGGCGGTAGTAATCGACGGTACCATTTGAGGGGATAGCAAAGTCAGACTACTTGCCTGTTAAAGATCGATTCCAACTGGATCTAGCGAGCTGTGATTTGACGCAGACCGGAATGTCGCTAAAATTGCGTTGTTGAGCGCTGTAACGAAGTAAACAGGCTGGAGAACCACAGACATCAAAGGCCCGCTGAACGGGCGATTTACAGACCACAAGTTCGCAAATCAAAGAACAATTCCTGGAAGATTCCCAGAAAAAGAACGATTTTTTGATCTTCTTCACGTGTCTGTGCAGATTGACATTACTAAGGTAATTTTGTGCATGTATCGTCTAGGAATCAAGCCAGCAAGCCCACCTACACGAATTTCAAAATTTAGGAAGAACACTTCTTGCTGCGCAACAGTTTGGAAGGGCGGACGCCTTCCGTAAACACGACATGACTTTCTGTCGGCGAGACACATCTGGAAGCCAAGTCATCATCGTAAGCAGTAGCTCAACCTATCAAGATGTTAGAATATCACGTGGACGCCTCCACTCCACGCCTTTCCAGCGTCATATGGTCCCCTTCGAATGAGATAAATCTCCAGGCTGTCAACACAAGATATTCGGCTACTATCTTCAAGGCTCAAAACGTCATACAAATTGCCCATTTCTCAAAATGTCTTTCAATCCCACGGAGTACAAAGTTCTCAGCTTCGACATTTACGGAACACTGATCGATTGGGAAAGAGGCATCTACCAGGGCCTCACTCCGCTCCTCTCCAAGCTCCGGGAATCAGATCCTCGGCATCCCTCAAGCCACTCCTACGATAAGAATAGAGCAGTGGCTCTTGAAATCCTTTCTTCATACACCAAACTCGAGGCCCAAATCCAGATCGAGCACCCCACTCTTCCGTACCCAAAAGTTCTGGAAGCCATCTACAAGCGACTCGCCGAACAGCTCTCTCTCCCAGCGTCAGATTCAGAAATTGCAGAATTCAGCTCATCGATAGGGAAATGGCCTGCCTTCCCCGATACCGTAGCGGCCATGCAGACCCTTGGCAAGCACTACAAGCTCGTGGTTCTCTCCAACGTGGACAAAGCTTCCTTCTCCAAAACCCTCTCAGGCCCTTTATCCGGCGTGAAGTTTGATGCCATCTACACAGCCGAAGATATCGGATCGTACAAGCCCGATCTGAAGAACTTCCAGTACATGGTTGAGAATGCGGGGAAGAGTTTTGGGGCGAAGAAGGAGGAGGTATTGAAGGTGGCGCAGAGTTTGTATCATGATCACATTCCGGCGAAGAAGTTCGGGTTGAGGCCAAGTGTGTGGATTAAGAGGGGAGGAGATGATGCGGCGATGGGTGGGAGGTTGGAGGATGTCAAGGATGAGGTGCAACTTGCGGCTGTGTTTACGACCTTGGGGGAGTTTGCGGAGGAGGTTGAGAAGGCGTTTGGGAAGGCATGAGTTAGTGGAAAGCTTTGATTTTGATGGGATAGCAATGGACTGTTTGGCATTTCCCCTTGGTTAATCTTGACTATTAAAGTATTTTTAAAAATTCGGAGCACTAAAGGAAACGTCCTATCACGAAATAAAGTTTGTATTATATCATCCACAAATAAATCCAGAACTAAACATAACCGCTACCCACCAATGGCCTAAAACGCTAGTATACTATACCCTTTCCACCAACCATGCAGAGTCCAGAAAGTAACTTCCTCGAAATTTCTTTTTGTCACACCTAAACATGCAACCCATCCTCCTCAAACTGCCTGCAACCCTCCGTAGCAGCTTTCCAGGACACGCGGTCCTTAGTAAACTGCTCCATCGTAGGTCTTAACTTCGTCTCCATCAGCGAGAAATCGTCGACGCTGCCCAGGCGCAGGATGCTCATGCCAGGGAACGCCGCGCCCACGCGGTACATGAGCGAGCCGCACGTGCTGCAGAAGTAGTTGGTCATGGTATTATCCTTGCCATCCTTTTTGAAGAAGATGGTCTTGTTCTGGCCCCAGGCCTTCAGGTTCTCCTGCCCGCGCAGGTGCTTCAGGTGCGAGTCCATGATGGTGAAGTTGGACGCGTGTATGGACGCGGTGACCTTGTGGCAGTCGGAGCAGTTGCAGATGAACGAGCCGACGTAGCCAGGGCCGTGGGTGGGCTGGGATTTGTTAGAGAAAGGCTATGTGCAAGTGTGTTCTCAGATGCGGAAACTTACGAATGAGAGCTGCACGGTGCCGCAGAAACATGTTGCTGTTGCTTCGTCTTCGTTTGACCAGCCGTCGTGGGTTACGTTGGCAAGAGGGAAGTATGGCTCGGGTTTCTTGGGGGTGAAAGTGGAGGCGGCCATTGTTGAATGCTTCCAGTCTACTTAGAGTTCAAGCGATGATTTGATATTTGAAGTTTAAAATCTTGAAGATCTCGGGGTTGGTGAGTCGTCAAGGCGTATTATCGAAAATATTGGAGCTGGAATTGATTGTATACTGTCTAGTCTGTAACTGTGTCTGATGTTTATTTAATGCTGTCGGATGCATACTTTATACACTTAGGAGAGGTTGCGATTGCGAACTGTCTGAACAGACTACCGACATAGCTGGTGGTGAGGCTACTACGTGATGTGCTACCTTCCTGTAAGAAAGCTCTCCCACTGGAACCGTTGGAAATCCAAAACCTGTGCTTCCAACAGTGGGTGCACGAATTCTGTGCGGATTAGTCAGCCCCACCAAAATATAATGAGGTTCCAAAAGCACGATTTTTTGACTAAATGACTATATTACATAACAACATCACCATCCATGGCCTCTAATAGGTTTCCCACCTGATTTTGCTACTAAAAGACATCGTCTAGGTAAATCAGCGATGCGATCTCGTATCTCTTGCATCGTGATTTTGTC